>ENA-OQBV01001295-OQBV01001295.1-human-gut-metagenome-genome-assembly--contig:-NODE-1295-length-12554-cov-3.355033_pt1 | contig 12554 bp, 12 predicted proteins | sample MGYA00242750_ERZ504559 | MGnify/ENA primary metagenome ERZ504559 (study PRJEB26092, sample SAMD00036230) | human gut metagenome | host: Homo sapiens | study: EMG produced TPA metagenomics assembly of...
TGGTCCTCTCCAATCTTGCCCACTGCAAAGTATCGGATGCGGGATGTGCCAGCATCATGCGCAGACGGAGGAGTGAGGTGCATGGCTCCATGTTCAGTCAGCGTGATGCCTATCTGTTTCATGCCGAGCAGTTCGTCCAGCAAGAAATTCACGGATTGGTCGGGTAGGGAGGGTATGCCCACAGCGGGCGGATGCCTTGGTACTTCTCGACCAGCAAATCCGGATGGACAAGGATTCGTCGGGGGCATAGCCCCAAGCCTCTTGCGGACATATTCGTGCATCTTTTCTGTGGCGGCTTCGGCGAGGCGGTCGTTCAAGGTTTGTACAAGGAGATGTTTGTAAGGGTCGTTCTTGTAAGTCTCTTCGGCCTCTTCACTGATGGTAGAGGCGAAAAGCCCTACGATGTCGGGTGTGTCCGAAGAGAGGGGACGTACAAAATCACTCAGACAGAGAAATGGACCGCCATCGGGTTGTGGTGTCTGCTGTCGGAGCAGAGGGAAGGTTGTTCCTTCTATCAAGAGGTTATCTCCATCTGCATTTGCCTGGCAAAGCCTGAAGATGCAATGGATGGAGATTGTTTCGTCCAGTCGGTCGAGCATTCTATTGGCTTCCTTGAAGAGCTGCATGGCTTCGGAAGCTTTGGTACGTTCCTCCTCGGGAAAGGTCGTCAGCCAAAGTGCACGGCAGGAATCGCAGCCATGGATGTTGGCAATAGCCGCAAAGCGAGGCTGGAAGCCCCAGGCATGGAAGAAATAAATCCAGTTGATGTATTCAGCCAGGTCGTGAATGTCGTAAGTAACGGTTGTAATACCCATAAGAATCACATTTCGTTTTAATCTTTAAAGAACTCTCCGGAAAGTCAGAGCCTGTCCGCGTACTTCCTTGTAGAGTTGTCCGTTGTCATAGACCAGAGATCCGTTGACGAAGGTCTTCTCAACCTGGGCATGGAAACGCTGTCCTTCCATCGGACTCCAGCCGCATTTGCTCTGGATGCACTCGGGAGTGACGGTCCATTCTTTGTTCGGATTGACCAGTACGAGGTCGGCCTGATAGCCGGTTCGGATGAAACCGCGGCCCTGAATCTGGAAAAGTTCAGCCGGAGCGTGACACATTTTTTTGGACGAGCTGTTCCATGGTCAGGACTCCTTCGCGCACCAGTTCCATGATACTGATCAGGGAGAACTGGAGAGTCGGCATGCCGGATACTGCTTTCAGGGCTCCTCCTGCCTTTTCGCTCAGCAGATGGGGGGCATGATCTGTTCCGATCACGTCAATCCGGTTTGTGGCGAGTGCCTGGCGCAAGGCATCCCGATCCTGTCTCGTCTTGATGCTGGGGTTGCATTTGATGCGTGCTCCCAACGTCTTGTAGTCTTCGTCACAGAAGAAGAGATGAGACACACAGGCTTCCGAAGTGATGCGCTTTTCCCCGAGAGGACAGTCTTCGAAAAGTTCCAGCTCGCGTGCTGTGCTTACATGCAGGACATGCAGGCGTGCTCCGGTCTCTTTGGCCAGCTGTATAGCCAGAGAAGAAGAACGGTAGCAGGCTTCTTCACTGCGGATGAGCGGGTGGCAGGAAATATCGGGATCCTCTCCATATTTTTGTTTGAAGAGTTCTGTATTCTGACGGATGATATTCTGGTCTTCACAGTGGGTAGCAATCAGCATCCCTGCCTCAGAGAAGATTCTTTTGAGGGTTTCCATGCGGTCGACCAGCATGTTTCCGGTACTTGCTCCCATGAAGAGTTTGACTCCGCATACATGGGTCTTGTCAAGAGCGGCCAGCTGGTCAGCATTGTTGTTGGTTGCTCCAAAATAGAAAGAATAGTTGACCAGGCATTTCCGGGCTGCATCAGCAAACTTGTTGTCCAGTGCTTCGAGGGTTGTAGTCTGCGGATTGCAGTTGGGCATATCCATGAAAGAGGTGACTCCTCCGGCGGCAGCTGCCGCTGTTTCGGTAGCCATGTCGGCTTTATGAGTCAGTCCGGGATCGCGGAAATGTACATGATCATCGATCACGCCGGGCAACAGATAACATCCCGTCGCGTCAATCTCTTTGTCGCAGGGTGATGCCGGAGTTTGTCCGTTTTCCAGTATTTCAGCTATCTTTTCATTTTCTATTACTACAGAGCCGACGAATTTTCGTCCTTCATTTACAATGGTTGCATGATGTATCCACGTACGCATGTTTCTTAGTTTTTTATTTTGGAAGGATATTTTCGGAACCAGCTGTCCCATTTTAGTTTAATCACACCGAATACGGCCTCACCGAAAATGCTGCTGTTCATCTTGGAAGTTCCCAGTTCGCGGTTGATGAAGATGACGGGTACTTCTATGATTTTGAATCCGCATTTGTAGGCAGTGAATTTCATTTCTATCTGGAAGGCGTACCCCTTGAAACGGATCTTGTCCAGCGGAATGGTTTCCAGCACTTCGCGGCGGTAGCATTTGAAGCCCGCTGTCGTGTCATGAATGGGCAGACCGGTAATGAAACGTACATATTTGGAAGCAAAGTATGACATGAGTACTCTTCCCATGGGCCAGTTGACCACATTGACTCCGCTGATATACCGGGAGCCGATTGCCACGTCTCCGCCCTCATCATGGCAGGCTTTATACAGGCGGGGCAGGTCATTGGGATTATGACTGAAGTCCGCATCCATTTCGAAGATGTAGTCATATTTGTGTTCGATCGCCCATTTGAATCCGGTAATGTAGGCTGTTCCAAGTCCTAATTTTCCTTTCCGTTCAATCATGAACAGGCGTTCGGGAAACTCTTGTTGCAGACGGCGTACGATATCAGCCGTCCCGTCCGGTGAGTTGTCTTCAATGATCAGAATATGGAAATATTTCTCCAGCTTGAAAATGGTCCGGATGATATTTTCAATGTTTTCTTTTTCATTGTAAGTCGGGATGATTATGATGCTGTCACTTGTTTGCATATTGATGTCTGTTTTAGGCAAAGATAGGGAATAATATAAGATGTCTCATCATTTTCTTCGAAAAAGTGATAAAAAACTTCGGATGCTTTTCTTTGCCATAAAAATAAAAATGCCGTATTCCCAACGTTCTGAGAATACGGCAAGGTCATATTTTTATTTATCCGATATGGCCAAAAGTATATTGTGCAGCTTGTGTCATCCAGTCAAAGGCCTGTGGGCATATTCCTATGAGGCAGATTGCTGCAAGGCAGATTGCCAGAGCCGCTCTTACCGCACCGGAGCTGGTGAACTTCGGCAAGGGATTGGTTTCTGCCGGAGTGATGAAGATTGCCTTGACAACCAGAAGATAATAGTAAAGTGAGATCACGGTATTTACCAGTGCGAGGAAAACGATCATCCAATGACCGGCATGGAAAGCGGCTGCAAAGACCATGAACTTGGAGAAGAATCCGGCGAACGGGGAATTCCGGCCAGTGAGAACAGTCCGGCTGTCATGACCAGACTCAGCCGTGGATTGGTCTGATAGAATCCGTTGTAAGCTTCGCGGTCGGTTCTTCCTCCGCAATTCTGTTCTACTGTACTGATCACACCGAAGACGGCCAGGTTGGCTACCACGTAGACAGCTACATAATATGCCATGGCTCCTGCGCCCTGAGAGGGAGTTCCAAGTACGGCCAGTATCAGGTAGCCGGCTTGTGAGATACTACTGTATGCCATGAATCGTTTCATGTCGTGTTGCAGGAGGGCAAGTACGTTGGCCAGTGTGATGGACAGAATGATCACGACGGCTGCCAGATCTTCCCACTGGCTTGCCATGGGACCGAAGGCTTTTACCAGCGCATTCAGCAGCGTAAATGCAGCTGCTCCTTTTGAGATGACGGACAGGTAAGCACTGACACAGGTCGGAGCACCTTCGTAGGTATCGGGAGTCCACATATGGAATGGAACCAGACTTAACTTGAATCCCATTCCGGCGAAGAACAGAACGATTGCCAGAATCTGAAGGGGAGTACCTGTCATGTGCTGGCTCAGGTCGGCGAAATACATGGTTCCGCAAGTTCCGTATACCAGAGACAGCCCGTAAAGCATCAGGGCAGAAGAGAACATGGCAGAGAGGATGAACTTGGCTCCGGCCTCTGCACTGTGATGGCGGAACTTGTCGAATGCTACGAGACAAGCCATCGGGATGCTGGCCAGTTCAAGTCCGACATAAAGCAGCAGGAAGTTACCTGCGCTGATCATATAGAACATTCCCAATAGAGTGGAGAGAGTCAGAAGATAGAACTCTCCGGCCTTGTGGCGTGTATCTTCACGTTCCAGCCAGGGATTGGCCTGCAGGAAAACGAGCAGAGTACCTGCCGTGAGCAGGGTCTTGGCAACGGAAGTCATTGCAGTGTTCTGATACATGCCGCCGAATGCTTCGACTTCATACGGACTGGTAAGGGTGACAGGAAGCAGCAAGACGAGCAATACACACGAAAGCCGTTGCATGACTTTCGGGGAAGGAGTCTTGAGGAACAGGTCAGTAAGTAATACAACGATCAGAATGACCGCCAGAGCTATTTCTGCCTGCATAGTGTGTAAGGTTGTCAGTATATCCATAATGCATTACAATTGACAAAGTTGTGAAATAATAGGTTCTACACTTCCACTGATCAGATGGCTTACCCAGTAAGGAGCCAGACCTAATCCGGCAACGGCCACAATCAGGCAGATCACGGCGAAACGTTCATCCCATGTCGCATCGGTCAGTTTCAGGTGTTCCGGGTTTGTACAGGTTCCATACAGGATCTTTCCGACAACACGCAGGATATAGACTGCCGTGATAACGATACTCATGGTAGCGATCACCGTACAGATACGGTGGAAGGCATCTGCATGCTGGAATGAACCGACAAAGACTGTCATCTCAGCAATGAATCCGCTTAATCCCCGGAAGACCGAGGTTGGCAAGTCCGGCAATGACATAACCGACGGAAAGGAACGGCATGATTTTCATCAGTCCGCTCAGCTGACGGATGTCGCGGGTGTGTGTACGTCCGTAGATCATACCGATCAGGGCAAAGAACAGGGCTGTCATCAGTCCGTGACTCAGCATTTGGAGAATAGCACCTGTTGCACTCACTTTGGTCATCATCAGCAGGGCAAAAAGTACGAGGCCGCAGTGGCTTACGGAAGAATAGGCATTGATGTATTTCAAATCGGTCTGTACCACAGCACTGAAAGCACCGTATACAACGGAGATGGTGGTCAGTACCAGGAAGAAGTCTCCCCAGATTGCAGCTCCGGTAGGCATCAGGAACATGGCGATGCGGAAGCATCCGTAACCGCCCAGTTTCATCAGTACGCCTGCATGAAGCATGGATACAGCTGTCGGTGCTGAAGCATGACCGTCAGGGCTCCATGTATGGAAGGGAAACAAGGCACCTAATACGCCGAAACCGACAAAGGTCATCGGGAAGAAGATGCGCTGCATTTCGGTAGGGATTTTCAGTTGGGCGATCTCCAGAATGTTCATGGTTTCACCGCCTGCTCCATAGAAGATTCCAAGAATTCCGATCAGCAGGAAGGCAGATCCGCCCATCAGCATCAGGGTAAGTTTCATCGCTGCATATTCTTTTTTGCCGCTTCCCCAGACTCCGATCAGCAGATACATCGGGATCAGTGCCACTTCATAGAACATGAACATGGTGAACAGGTCGGTAGATATGAAGAAGCCGAATACTCCTGTACTCAACAGGGTGAACCACAGAAAATATTCTTTTGTCAGGGGCTTGAGTTTCCAGGATGCGAAAGTACCTGTGAACACAATAATGGAACTTAGCAGCAGCATGACTACGGAGATACCGTCCACTCCTACGGAATAGCAGATGTGAAGCGGTGCATACCAGACTACGCTGTCCGTAAACAACATCTCGGCAGTAGCTCCTTCGTTGCGCAGTCCGATATAGGATACAGCCAGATAGGCTGCAAGAATCAGCAGCAGGGAAGAGCCGGTTACCATGACACCCCTTATTTGATTCACGTTACGGGCAATCCAGAGACCCAGTAACATGAGCAGGGGAATTATAACAAATAGACTTAATATATTCATAATACTAATAACATGATAGTTAATACTATAATTCCACCCAGGAACCACATGGTGTAGCTCTGGATCTTTCCGCTTTGCATGGGCTGTACGCTTTCTCCTGTTGCGTTGGCACCCCAGGCCATGAAGTTCATGAACTGATCTACCACGTGGCGGTCAAACCAGGCAAGCGGAGTGGAAACACAGCGGAAGATGATTCGCTTGGTGATGAACAACCAGATTTCATCCATATAGAAGCGCTTGTATGCAGCACGGTGCAATGTGCTGAATCGGGTTGCCAGCATGTCTGCTACCGGCTGTCTGTCGCGGGCATACATCCAGGTCGCAATGGCGATGGCAATGATTGCAACGATGATGCTTGTTGCGGCCACCTGTGTGTCAAGGTGAATGTCGTATGCTTCACCGTTTGCTGAAACAAAATGTCCGAAAGGCAGTAACCATCCGCAAACGATTGTGATGGCTGCCAGGAACATCAGCGGGAAAGTCATGGCCAGCGGACTTTCGTGCGGAACGTGTTCGGCATGAAGTTCCTTGTTCTCTGTTCCCCAGAAAATACCGTAATAAAGGCGGAACATATAGAAGGCTGTCATACCGGCGATGATGGTCATTATCCATCCCATGACCGGACTGAACTGGAAGCAGGCTGTCAGGATCTCATCCTTTGAGAAGAAACCTGAGAACGGAGGAATACCGGCAATGGCCAGACAGGCAATGAGGAAGGTAATGTGTGTGATGGGCATATACTTGCGAAGTCCTCCCATGGTAGACATTTCGTTGCTGTGGACGGCATGGATAATACATCCGGCACCCAGGAACAGCAGGGCCTTGAACATGGCGTGGGTGAACAGGTGGAACATTCCTGCCATGTATCCCAGTCCTCCTTCATGCGGATTTGCCGAGGTGCAGACACCGAGGGCGACCATCATAAAACCGATCTGGGAAATGGTGGAGAAAGCCAGCACACGCTTGATGTCGCTTTGGGCACAGGCTACGGATGCTGCATAGAAGGCTGTGAATGCTCCTACATAAGCAACCAGATGCAGGGTGTGAGGAGCAAAACCGATGAACAGCGGGAACATGCGTGCTACCAGGTAAACACCGGCTACCACCATTGTGGCAGCATGGATCAGGGCGCTGACCGGAGTCGGACCTTCCATAGCGTCAGGCAACCAGATGTGCAGCGGGAACATGGCGCTCTTTCCGGCACCGCCCACGAACATCAGTCCCAAAGCCAGCGGAAGTACCATTCCCAGCTGCATCAGGCGCTCTTCACTCGGAGTGAAGGTGAAGGTCTGCATGTAGTAACCGTAGATCAGAATACCGATCAGGAATCCGAGGTCGGCAAAACGGGTTACGATGAATGCTTTCTTACTGGCGGCAATGGCTTCCGGTTTTGTATAATAGAATCCGATGAGCAGGTAGGATGAAACACCCACAAGCTCCCAGAATACATACATCTGGAAGATGTTTGTTGCAACCACCAGGCCAAGCATGGAGAAGGTAAAGAGGGACAGGAAAGCATAATAGCGCTGGAATCCCTTTTCTCCTTTCATGTAACCAAACGAATATATATGTACCATTAAAGATACGGTGGAGATAACCACCAGCATCATGACTGAAATAGGATCAAGCAGGATCCCCATATCAATATGAAGCGATTCGGTAAACGGAAGCCACTGGAAGTTCCACGGAGTCAGGGTAGGGAATATTCCTTCAGCCGTACGTGGCGTCGTAAAATATTTGAAGGCGGTGAGATAACTCAGTACGGTTACTCCTGCCAGGGAAAGCGTACCGATCCATCCCGCTGTACGATGTTTCATGTACATGCCTGTCAGTCCCAGAATGAGGAAGCTCAGTACAGGCAGTGCAAGTATCAGAATTGTATATTCCATAATCAATAGCTGTTTTTAGTTATCCTTTCAGATCGGTAATGTCATCAGTCAGTATCTGTTTGACATTCCGGTATACATTGATAATGATGGCGATGGCTACAGCGGTTTCTGCTGCTGCTATGGCGATACCGAACAAACTGAAAAAATGACCTTCTAAGTGATCTGGAAACAAGTAACGGTTGAATACTGCAAAGTTGATGTTCGTGGCATTTAACATAAGCTCTACCGAGATGAGCAGGGCCAGCAGATTCTTGCGGGTGAAGAATCCGTAGATTCCGCAGAACATCATGATGGTACTGATGACCAGATAGTGTATTACGTGTATTTCTAATTCCATATTCGTAGCTTTTTATTTATCTTTTCTTGCTATCAGGATACCGCCGATCATGCAGGCAAGCAGTAAGACACTGACAACTTCGAACGGCAGTATGAACTGGTATTTTCCCGTACCGGTCAGGGCGAGACCTATTTCGCGTACCGGCAGTTCCACGCCCTGCGGAATCATGTTGAGGGCAAATCCGTTGGTAAGTACCAGGAAAAGAACCAGAGCGGCTCCGACAAGAGTCGTGAGCAGTACGCTGATCAGTTTGGCGCGGTTCATACGATATTTCATATCTTTATCTGACTGTGTCAGCAAAATAGAGAATACATACAGGACCACGATACCTCCGGCATAGACCATCAACTGTACAGCTCCCAGGAAAGTATATCCCAGTATGCCGTAAATGGCTCCTGTGCCGAACAGTACGAACAGCAGGTAGGTGGCTGCGCGCAGGATTTTTCCGGTTGTGACGGCTAATACGGAACAGACCGCAATGGCTGCCGCTACAACGTAGAATACGATTTCTTGAAGTGTAATTTCCATGTTTTCTCTTTTTTATTTAGCAAGTGTTGAACCTTCATGGTTTAGTGTAAGCAGGAGTTTTTCCTTTTCAAAGACTGCATTCTCGAAGTCATTGGTGAACTGGATTGCTCCGTGGGGACAGGCATTTACGCACAGCTGGCAGAACATGCAGGATCCCAGATTATATTCATACTTCACTAAAAACTTTTTCTTTTTTCCGTCTTCATCCTCGCGGGTTTCCGAGGTGACTTTGATGGTTCCGTTCGGACAGGCCATCTGGCACAGACCGCAGGCTACGCAGTGATGATGGTTTTCACTGTCGTGCGGCATGACGAGCATGGCACGATGGCGTTCCGGAATATGAAGCGTTGTGTGGCGGTTTTCCGGGTATTGTTCTGTGACCTTAGGCTGCCAGAATACTTTCATGGAGGTGCGCATGCCGATCAGCAGACTTTTTACTCCCGAACCGAATCCTTTGATATATTCGTTAAAACTTTCCATAATGTTTGATTACAAATCCTTTCTTATCGGTGGTTAAAATGTTAATCCGGTGACTTTACACAAAGTCATTACCAGCAGAACCAGCAGTGAGAGCGGCATCAGGTATTTCCATTCCAGAGTCAGTACCTGGTCAATGCGCAGGCGGGGGAAAGTCCAGCGGATCCACATGAGCAGGAATACGATGAAGAAGGTTTTTCCGACGAACCAGATCACTCCGGGAATGTAGTCCATGACTGCATTGAATGCGTCAAGTCCGGCAATGTGCAACGGCATCCATCCACCCAGAAAGAGGGTAGTGGCGATTCCGGCGGTGATGAACAGGTTCAGATATTCTGCCAGATAGAAAAATCCGAAGTGCATACCGGAATATTCGGTATGGTAACCGGCAGTCAGCTCCTGTTCGGCTTCGGCCAGGTCAAACGGTCCTCGGTTGGCTTCGGCATTACCGGCGATCAGGTAGATGATGAAAGCTGCAAGGGCAGGAATATGTCCTTTGAAAATGTTCCATCCGTCGGCCTGTCCGCTGACGATTTGCTGGATATCCATGGTTCCGCTGAGCATAACCATTGTCAGGACGGTCAGTCCGATTGAAAGCTCGTAGCTGATGATCATGGCTCCGCTTCGTACGGCTCCGATGATGGTATACTTGCTGTTACTGCTCCATCCGGCCAGAAGGATTCCCAGTACGCCGATGGATGAGGCTGCAAGAACGAAAAAGATACCGATATCCATGTGAAGGATTTCTCCACCTTTATTCCAGGGCAGGCAGGAGAAAGTAAGGATAGAGGCCAGAATGACCAGGAACGGTGCCAGATTATAAAGGAAATGATCTGATTTTTTCAACTCGATGATTTCCTTGGTCAGAATCTTGATCACGTCGGCCGGTACCTGAAGCAGACCTCCTTTTCCACCGACACGGTTCGGACCGATACGGCACTGGAAGGCTGCACAGACCTTTCGTTCCATATAAATAAGGATGATGGCCAGGACGGCATAAAGCACCAGGATCATGACGCCTACCACGAGTCCTTCCAGAAAAATAGCTAACCCTTCGGGCATGATACTGCATAAGGCAGCATGGATGGCCATGAAGAGAGGCTGTAGATTATAATAGTCTAGAAACATATTTCTTCTCTAATTTAGGGTGATACATAACAGTGTTTACCGGTCAATGTCAGGAATAACGTAGTCCATTGTTCCGCCGATAGCAATCAGGTCGGCAATCTTGTTATCTTTGCAGACCGTATCAAGTGCGTGTACCAGCGGCAGTCCGGTAGACCGGTAGTGCAGGCGGTAAGGTGTCTTGTCTCCGTGACTTTCAAGCATGACACCAAATTCTCCACGGCTGCTTTCTACGGCTGCTGAGTAATTTCCTTCGGGGATCTTGATGATGGGCTTGGTCTTGACGCGGAATGCTCCGGCAGGAATGTTGTCAATCAGCTGTTCGATGATGTGGCATGATTCCATGATCTCGTCCATACGCACCATATAACGTGCAAACGAATCTCCTTCTGTATAGAGGATTTCCTTGAAGTCGACCTTGTCATATACAGCGTAGGGATGATGCTTGCGCACATCGTTGGCCCAGCCTGAAGCACGTCCTGAACCTCCGGTTACTCCCAGTGAGATTGCGTCTTCGCGGCTTAACAGACCGACTCCCTTCAGACGGGTGGTTGCGATGACGTTTCCGGTGAAGATATCGTGATAGTCCTTGATGACGCTGCGCAGGTGCTTGATGAACTCTTTCACTTTGCGCTGGAAATCGGGATGCAGGTCAGCCTGAACACCTCCGATCATGTTGTAGTTCTGGATCAGTCGTCCGCCTGTCGTTTCTTCAAAGATATCCAGAATCATTTCGCGTTCGCGGAAACCGTAGAAGAACGGTGTCAGTCCTCCCATATCCATGACCAGACAAGAATAGAACAACAGGTGAGAATCGATACGCTGAAGTTCGTCCATGATGGTACGGATGTATTGAGCACGTTCCGAGATTTCAATGCCTGCCGCCTTTTCAATGCACATGCAGAGGGCGTGACGGTTTTGATGAGCGCTCAGGTAATCCAGACGGTCTGTCAGGGCGAGCGTCTGCGGATAGGTGAGACTTTCGTTAAGCTTTTCGATACCCCGGTGAATATATCCGCAGATGGGATCTACCTTGCTGATGGTTTCACCTTTAAGAGAGGTGCGCAGACGAAGTACTCCGTGAGTTGAAGGGTGCTGGGGACCGATGTTGACCACAAAGTCCTGCTGTCCGAAAACAATGTTTTTCTTATCAGCGATTGTTCCGTCCGGGTTCAGATAATATTCTTCGGTGATATCGGCATTCTCCTCGTTCTCCATGTTCAGCGGATTGGAGTTCATGTCATAATCCTTGCGCAGCGGATAACCGATCCAGTCTTCGCGAAGGAAGAGACGCCGCATGTCAGGATTGTTCAGAAAACGGATACCGAAAAAGTCGAACACTTCGCGTTCTTTGATTTCTGCAGTTTTCCAGAGATCACATACTGAGGGGAGAAACGGGTTCTCACGGTCAGTCGTAGAGGTCTTGAGAACGATACGGTTGTAAGTCTTGCTTGATTCCAGATAATAAAGTGCTCCCAGACCACCTTCCTGCCAGTCCATTCCCACGATGTCGCGCAGGAAGTCCATCGGTTCGTCCTTGTCATTTCTCAAGGCTTCGGCTACCTGACGGAATGATTCGACCGGAACGGTTACCACCTGATCGCCTGTTTCAGCGACGGTGATGCCGGGCACTAGTCGGGATATTTTTTCTGTTATATTCATAAATCGCTATTTTCCTGTCGTTAGTTATTCTTTATGATCCTCTTTTGAGTCGGGATTCTTTTCCTGGCGGTTCACTCCTCCGAGGAACTTTTCAACTTTTATTTACGCTGAAGCTGCATCATGCCGTAGTAGAAAGCTTCCGGACGCGGAGGACATCCCGGTATGTAGACATCCACCGGAATAATCTTGTCGATTCCGTTGACTACGTGGTAGGACTTGATGAACGGGCCTCCGGAGATGGTACATCCGCCGACTGCAATGACATATTTAGGCTCTGCCATCTGATCATACAGACGTTTCAGCACCGGTGCCATTTTATAGGTGATGGTTCCCAGTACCATGATCATGTCTGCCTGTCGGGGGGAGTTACGGGTTACCTCGAATCCGAAACGGGCCATATCGTAGCGTGCGGCTCCGAGTGCCATGAATTCAATGGCACAACAGCTTGTTCCGAACGTAAGTGACCAGAGAGAATTGCTTCTTCCCCATTCAATGAGTTCGTC
>ENA-OQBV01001298-OQBV01001298.1-human-gut-metagenome-genome-assembly--contig:-NODE-1298-length-12538-cov-4.650794_pt1 | contig 12538 bp, 15 predicted proteins | sample MGYA00242750_ERZ504559 | MGnify/ENA primary metagenome ERZ504559 (study PRJEB26092, sample SAMD00036230) | human gut metagenome | host: Homo sapiens | study: EMG produced TPA metagenomics assembly of...
ATATCATCCCCATGGATTGTAAAAACGACCATGATTGAGGAAGATTAAGCCTATACTAATCCCCAATAAAAGAATAGCTGACACGATGACAAGGTAATCTTGTTTCATCAAAGATTTATGCACATACAAAGATGATAGATTCTTGAGCTAGCTATAGTCTTTGACTATGTTTTCTCTAAAATCAAAAAGCCAGCCAAATAGGCCGACCTTATACAATTAGCTATGCTTTCTTCCAACGGCTCTTTTCTGCTACTGCTGTAAAGAGAACGTCTGTTGAAGAATTAAGGGCTGTTTCACAAGAGTCTTGGATGACACCTACGATAAAGCCGACACCGACAACCTGCATGGCCAAATCATTTGAGATACCAAAGAGGCTACATGCTACTGGCACTAATAGGAGGGATCCTCCAGCAATACCTGAGGCACCACAAGCAGAAATAGCTGAAACCACACTAAGAATGAGTGCTGTCGCAAAGTCGACCTGAATTCCCAAAGTCGTTACTGCAGCAAGCGTTAAGACATTGATTGTCACGGCTGCTCCAGCCATATTAATAGTTGACCCCAAAGGGATAGAAACCGAATAGGTATCAGGATTCAAACCAAGATCCTTACAAAGTTGAAGGTTAACTGGAATATTGGCTGCTGACGAGCGAGTAAAGAAGGCTGTAATCCCAGAGTCTTTCAAACAACGGAAAACTAGTGGGAAAGGATTTTTGCCCATCATCACAAAAGCAATGATTGGATTAACAACCAAGGCAACAAAGGCCATTGTTCCCACTAAAACAAGGATTAGGACCCCATAATCTGCCAAAACACCAACACCATTCTCAGAAATAGTATTAAAGACAAGACCAAGGATACCAAATGGGGCCAAGTTGATAATCCAACGAACGATTTGTGAAGTCACTTCTGCCAAGGTATTAAGCAAATCCTTCGTGTGATTGCTAGCTGCTCGCATGGCAAAACCAAAGACAACTGCCCATACCAAAACACCAATATAGTTAGCTTGAGCCAAGGCATTGACAGGGTTATCCACCATCTTAAGCAATAAATCTTTAAAGACTTCTCCCACACCTTGAGGTGCCGTTGCTTTAGTCGCTGCAGCTGCTCCCAACTTCAAAGAAATTGGAAAAATATAGTGAGAAATAACAGCCGTCAAAGCTGCCGCAAAGGTCCCAAAGAGATAAAGAACAATAACTGTCTTCATGTTGCTTTGTTGCCCTTCTCGCGTTTGGGAAAGGGCATTGGCAACCAAGGCAAAGACCAAAAGTGGGGCAATTGCCTTCAAACCACCAACAAACATGTCTCCTAAGAGACCAATAACCGTAAACTTAGGAACAAGCAAACCAAGCACAGCACCCACTACCACACCAATGGCAATACGCTTAATTAGACTGGTCCTATTCCAAGTTGAAATAAAACGTTTCATAACTCATTAACTCCTTTTTTATGGTTAGCTTAACCATAAGCATTCGATAGCTTCCATACTATGATAAATATCTGAAATCGTCAAGACATGAGAAAAGCCTGTAGCAAACAGGCTCTCAAATCCTATTTATGACTCAATTTACGAGTCAAGAAATCACCCAAGAATTGGATAAGGAAAATCAAAATCAAAATCAAGAAAGTTGCCAAAATGGTAACTGATGTACTAGAACGGTTATATCCATAATAGATGGCGATGTAACCAAGACCACCGGCACCGATAGCACCGGCCATTGCAGTCTCACCGACTAGGGAAATCAGAGTTACGGTTGATACACGAACCAACTCAGGTAGACCTTCACCAAGGTAAACCTTAATCGTATCCCAAAGTGTCGCACCACTAGCTTGTGCTGCTTCAATAACGCCACGGTCAAGATCTGCAAGTACCACCTGTACTTGACGTGCAAAGAATGGGAAGGTTGCAGCTGACAATGGAACCAAGGCTGCCGTCATACCGAGGTTAGTCCCTACGATAAAGTAAGTGAACCCTTTCAAAATCGCCAAGAGGATGATGAAAGGAATGGCACGAAAGATTGAAGTGATTTTATCCAAGATTTGGAAAACAAATTTATTTTCAATGACTCCACGAGGACCTGTCAATACCAAGAAGAGCCCCATAACAAGACCAAGAAGTCCCCCAATGATGAAGGAAATAACCGTCATGTAGAGAGTCGCATAGATGGCGTCTGGCCAAGAGTTAACCCCCTGCATACCGATACGATAAATATCTGGAAAGTTTTGTTGAATCCAATCTGCCATTATTGGGCTCCTTTCTTAAGTACTTGTAAGCTGACACCTGCATTTTCAATCGCTTTTTGAGCAGCAAGAACCTGATCCGCTTCACCATCCAAGACAACGACCAATTCACCAACAGGAGTATCACCTAGAATCTCAACGTTACCATAAAGGATGTTACTTGAAACGCCGTACTCTTTGAAAAGTTCGGTCAAGAGTGGCTCATCTGTTGAAGAACCAGCATATTTAAGTTGAACGAGAAGGGCTGAGCTTGGTAAGTTTTTCACCAAAGGTTGTGCATTAATCTTAGCCAAGGCATCTTCAATCCCTGATGCAGTTTCAATAAATTCTTGTGTCAAATCTTCTTGAGGATTTGAGAAGATATCAAGGACACTGCCCTCTTCCAAAAGTTGACCATTTTGCATAACGGCAACACGGTTACAAATATCTTTAACAATTTGCATTTCGTGGGTGATCATAACCACTGTCAAACCAAGTTTTTTATTCAAATCCTGCAAAAGTGAAAGAATTTGCTTAGTTGTTTTAGGGTCAAGGGCTGATGTAGACTCATCTGAAATCAAGATTTCAGGATCATTAGCCAAGGCACGCGCAATCGCTACACGTTGTTTTTGACCACCTGACAATTGTGCAGGATAGTTTTCCGCACGATCAGCCAAATCAACCAATTCCAAAAGACCACGAATTTTTTGTCTTTCTCTTCATTGCTTAGTTTAGAATGACGAAGAGCAAAGGCTACATTTTCATAAGCCGTCTTTTGAGCCATAAGGTTAAAGTGTTGGAAAATCATCCCAATCGTTTGACGTTTCTGACGCAATTCTTTTGTCGACAATTGGACCTTACCATCTGCAAAAGTCACATCTTTACCGATAGTGATTTTACCAGCGGTAGGCACTTGCAAAAGATTGATCGCACGCACAAGGGTAGATTTACCAGCCCCTGAATAACCAACAATTCCGTAAATATCACCTTTTTCAATCTGGATAGACACATCCTTAACCGCTTGAATAGTGCGGCGTTTCTGCGTAAAGGTGATATCAATATTTTTCAAATCAATAATGACATTACTCATAACTTGCAATTAACTCCTTAATTAGTTCAATGTGGGTGTAGTAATCTGCTAAGCTGACATTTTCATCCCCACCATGGTCACGACTGTTGGCATTTCCTATACCAAAGGCTGCCATAGGAACACCCAAAGCCTGATGAATCATATGCATAGGCCCTGTACCTGCTGCCGTTGGAAGCACAGCAACGCCTTCTTCATAAAAGCCTTTTGCTAACTCAATAACATTGACAATAGCTGGATCAGACATATCACTACGATAACTTTCTTCACCAAGAGTGAAGGTCACCTTGATACGGTCAAATCCTTCTTTTTGAGGTGAGTCTTGATACACTCCAAAACGTACTCAGGCGTCAAGCCAGGGACCAAACGCATTTCCATCTTAGCTCTAGCTTGAGCTGGTAAGATAGTCTTAACCCCTTGCCCTGATAACCTGTTGAAATACCTTCAATGGAAAGGGCAGGTTCAAAATAGTAAGTTTTTAAGAAAGCTCGGCGGTCACTTTCTAAAATGGGTAGTTTTAAGCCGTAAATCTTACGAAGACTATCTGCATTTTCAATGGCATAAGTTTCGATAAGATCCATCTCTCGTTCGTTTGGTTGGACAATCTTTTCATAGATGCCGTCAATAAGGATACGTCCCTGATCATCTCTCATGCTTGAGATAGCATTGAGCAAATACCATGAAGCCGATTCAATCACGGCACCAAATTTAGAATGAATATCAACATCAGCACTCTCGACAGACAAGTCAAAGGTAATAATCCCCTTGTTGCCACCTGTGATTTCCAATTGACCTTTACTATTTCGGTTTCCTTGCTCCCAAACCAATAGGTCTGCTGGAAGAAGATCATCTCGGTATTTTTCTAAATATTTTTCAAGGTCTGTTGATGCTGATTCTTCAGCACCTTCCATCATAAACGTAATATTTACAGGAAGGTCGCCAACCTCTCGAATATATTTCCGCAGGGCTGTCAAACGAGCTGTAATATGCCCCTTATCATCATCAACACCACGACCATACATGTAGCCCTTACGAACTGTCAGACGGAAAGGTTCATCTGTCCATGGCTGATCATTATCCGCAGGAACCGTATCATAGTGTTGATAGAAAATAATTGTTTTCGCATCTGGATTTGGACTCTTGAATTTTGCCAAGACAAAAGGTGCCGTATAGGTCTCGTCAATTGTCACCTCTGCGCCAACACCAGAGAAAATCTCACCAAGGTAAGCAGCCACATCATAGAGACCAATATTTTGAGCAAAAATAGATTTTTTAGAAATCAAAGTCCGCAAAACTTCAAAATAGTGCTGAGCAATTTCATCGTTACGAAATTTTCGTAACTGCTCTTCTTCACTTGAAAATGCCATCAAATCGTCTCCTTCATACACGACAAAATGGCGTGCTCTCACACGCCCTCTGTCTTTAGCTTATTTCTTTGAATTAGCTTTCAATTGATCTTGTGTTGGGGCACCCTTCCATGCTGGAAGGTCAACCTTGTTAGATGCATCATAGATGATTTGTGCTACTTCATCGTTTTGGTAGGCTTTAATCAAAGTCTTGATAGCATCAGCTTTATTTGATTTTTCCCAATCTTTATTAGCTGCAATGATGTTAACCCAATCTTTCAAATCTTGACTTGGTTCTTCTTGGAAGAGAGTTGTATCATAGTTAACGTTTTGTTGTTGTGCGTATGAGTTATTAACAACCGCTGCATCTACTGATGAGAGCGTTTGGGCAGCTTGTTCAGCTGAGATTTCTTTGATATCCAATTTCTTTGGATTCTCAGAAATGTTCTTGATAGTTGCCAATTCACCATCTTTAACATCCAACTTAATCAAACCAGCTGTTTGAAGAAGTGTCAAAGCACGGCTTTCGTTTGTACCATCGTTAGGTACTGAGATTGTAGCTCCTTCTGGAAGCTCTTTAACATCTTTATACTTAGCTTTTCCGTTTTCAGTACCTGAGAAAAGGTGGATTGGGCTAAGAAGTGTGTCAGCTACTGCAACAACATCACCTTTATTTTCTTTGTTCCAGTTGTTCAAGAAATAAATGTGTTGGAAAGCATTAACATCGATTTCGCCGTTTTTAAGAGCTTCATTTGGTTGGTTGTAGTCTGTGAACTCTTTCAACTCGATAGTAACACCCTTGTCTTTAGCCAATTCTTTGACTTTATCCCACAATGGCTCAGTTGTATCATCCAAAGTCATGATACCAACTGTCAAAGTTTTATCATCTTTAGCTGATTTATTACCACCAGCACCACAAGCAGCCAAAGCTACTGTTGAAGCGATTGCCAATCCTGTAATTCCGAGAATTTTTTTAAGTTTCATAACGAACTCCTTTTAATTGTTTTAAGTGTAAAATTATTATCCCATAGGATGAGAATTGTAGCAAATTGTTTATAATTGTACATTTCTATAGTTTTTAACTATAACGTGTCCTAGATTTTAATTATATGAAAAAGCTGAGAATCATTCCCAGCTCCTTTCTTATTTTTTGCTTGGAACTTTCAAAGCGTCTTTAGTTGGAATATAGTCTTTATTTCCAAGGAATTTTTCAGCCAACTTAGCCAAAGTACCATCTTTTTGGAGTTCTTCCAAACGTTTGTTTACAAATTTTTGAAGGTCTTTTTGGTTATCTGCGAACAAGAAGTAGATGTATGGTTGTTCATCAGATTTAAGCTCAATAGTCTTCAAGTTGCTCAATTTATTATTTTTGATGATTGCATTAACAGTTGGTGCATCAAAAATCTTGAAGTCGTACTTACCTTCATTCAAACTTGTCAACATTTGTGTAATATTTTCATTTGTATAGTTAAGCTCAACTGGCTTGTCTGAATGTTTATCGTTAAACTCTGTCAATTGAGTAGCTGTCGATGTTCCTTGAACAACCTGCGTTGAGTGTCCAGCAATATCATCATATTTCTTAATATTACTATCTTTTGGAACAGTCAAAACAGCTGGTGTGGTACCAATTGGATATGAGAAGAGGTATTTTTGGTCACGTTCTTCTGAATAAGAGATATTGTTCCCAGCCATTTGGTATTTAGCTGAGTCAAGACCTGTGAAGACTGAAGACCATTCTGTTTTTTGGAATTTCACTTCATATTTGTCAGAGTCTTTGAAGACTGCTTTAGCCACTTCCACATCGTAACCAGTCAATTCACCGTTTTCTTCATATGAGAACGGTGCTGTTGTCCCAACTGTGGCAAAGTTAATTGTTTCTTTAGCACCTGAAGATTTAGATGCTTCTTTTGATGATTTAGATGAACATGCAGCAAGCAAAGCTACTGAAGCAATGGCTACACCTGTGATTCCAAGAATTTTTTTAAGTTTCATAATATTCTCCTTTGAGATTGATTGTTTTTATTGTAACAGAATTCACTAAGCTTAACTAATACTTAAACATAATCAAGGTGATAAGAAAATACTATCACCTAAAAGTATTAATTGTTTGACAAAGAAAAAGTAGAAAACCAATAACGATTTTCTACTTATAGTTATTAATAATGTGACAAACGCTCAATCACTTGCTGGTTATTGAGCACTTCCTGGGCAGGAAAGAAATCAGCTTTGCCATCTTCAAAAAGAAGAACATCAGCCTTTTCATGATGAAGGTGCTTGAAGTGATGAGCAGACATAATAATGGTTTTCCCAGCTGAATGAAGCTCATGTAGAAGTTCCCTAAAAAATTTTTCATATTCTTTAGAAAGATTATTGAAGGGTTCATCAAGAATATAGACATCTGGATTCGTTACCATGATACTGGCAAAGGCCACTTTCTTCTTTTCTCCACCAGACAGTTGATAGGGAACGCGATCCCTTAAATCTTCAATTTTCAGCAGGGATAGTGTATCTTGGACCCGCTGTGAGACTTCTTCTTCGGTCAGACCTAGCTGACGAGGACCAAAAGCAATCTCATCATAGACAGTACTATTAAATAATTGACTATCCACATCCTGAAAGAGGATTCCGAGGCGGCTATAAAAATCTCGTTTTTGACGTTTGTCCTTCAGCCATTCTTTGAGGTCCTTACCTAAGAAAAGAATGCGTCCAGATTCTGCCTGCTTAAAGCCGGTTAATAAACTGATAAGACTTGATTTTCCAGTTCCATTTTCCCCCATCAACATCACATATTGCCCTTGTCTAATCTCCAAATCAAGACCAGTAAAGACCTTTTTTTGTTCATAGGCACAGGCCACTTGATTCAATTGAAACATCTCATCCTCCTAACAGAATCTGTCCTAAAATCACTGCTACTAGACTTATCAAGGCCAGCCAGTCTTTCCATGTGAATGACTGTGATGACTTGACATACTCACCAACAAAGCAACGTGCTTCCATGGCTTGAGTCAGTTCCTCACCATAGCGTATGGCTTTAAGGTATAAAATTCCCCAGATATTACTTCCAATCCGGAAACGATGATTGCCACCAAAACTTCGCGCTTCAATCCCTTTGAGCAAATCCATTAATTGTTTTCCAAAGACATCGATATATTTTATGGTGATATCTAACTGGAGCAGAACAAGATCAGGAAAATGCAACCCTTTTAATGCCGCCAACATCTCACTTATTGTACTCGTCTCTGAATAATAAGCAATGGCTACGGCAATCAAAGGAAGTCTAAAAAGAAAGAGCGATTGACCTCCGCTAAGTAAGAGATGCGGTAGATAAAGAACTAAAGGAAAAATCAACAACACTACAGTCTTTTTCAAGGTTCTTACTAAAATAGAATGTGGCAGAAAAGCCACTCCAGCTCCTAAAAACAAGGCTAGAATCCACAAAACTGTGAGATTTCGGCTAATTCCTACTGAAATAAGTAAGAAAAAGAGAAGTAAAACCTTAGCAGTTGGATGAAAGACTGATGCTACTTTTAAAGGATGCGTTTCAAACTTTTGAAGAAGAGCTTCCAGATGGTGACGATTCCGGATAAGAAAGTTATTTCTACCGACTTTAGTGACTACTGGGCGCTCTTCCGACATCCAATCTGGAAGAATCATTTTTCAACCTTTCTACCGAAAATCAAGCGATAGAGGATGAAGAAAATCAAAACAGCAGAGGCAGCGCTCAGGATATAACCCAAAACTTCTGGGATGCCTGCGATACTATAATCTGGGAAGAGGGCATTGAATGAGAAACCATTCAACATTCCTTTTGGCGCTTGGGCTTCCACATGATAATGAGACAATTTTTCTACCAACTCTTTGACATCCCATTCCGCAAAAGCTGTTCCCGTCGCCAATAAACCAAGTGGTGTTAGGATAATCAAGGCTAGGATAAAGAGCAATAACGGACGTAGTTTTTTAGTCGTTAGTTCCTGAGTATTATCAATATTCAAACGTTCAATGAATTCTTGAACACCAGCTGTGAAGAATCCTTCTACCAAACCGATGAGGAGGTGAGTCAAGCCCATTACTGGAAGTGTCACTCTCAAAGGGTATGGATTGTAAAGCGGATTACCACTGCTATCTTTAAAGAGAATAGGCTGAATTCCTAATAAAACTGCAACAGTCAGAGCCGCAGCTACAATCCCAATATAACCTCCAAAAAAGCTGGCAATTATCCTGTTCTTTGTCCACTTATTCAAGAGTTTATAAACAGCATAACCTACAAATGGCATAACAACGGCCATACAAAAGGCGTTAGCACCAAAGGCCAAGATTCCACCATCACCAAAGAGCAAGGCCTGCATAGCCAGGGCCACACTAACTGCTAAACAGGAGGCCCAAGGTCCTAACAATATAGCAATTAGCACTGCTCCAACAGCATGGGCACTCGTTCCACCTGGGGCTGGAAGATTAAACATCATGATAAGGAAGGACAAGGAAGTCCCGATTCCCAACATAGGAATCGTTTTTTTATCCGTATCAACTTTAACCTTTACTTCCTTGACAGCCTTATACCAAATAGGCAACATAACTGCCCCCATTGCCGCACAAGTCGTAGGGCTTAGGTAATTTTCAGGAATATGCATTTTTTATCTCCTCATATCATTTTTTCTCAAATTCAAAGGGGTTAATCCATGTATTTCTTGTCTAAAATAGTCTGCACAGGCATAAATGACGCGACGATTATCCTCAGCAGTTTTTCCTAAGATACGTAACACCAGACCCGGGATATCTAAGGATGAAATAGCAAAATCAGACTCTAAATTCAGATTTTCTAAGTGCTTCTGCAAAGCCTTAACAAAAGCCTCGTCAATATTTGGTGACACCATTACCAAACTATTGTAATTACGCCAGCCTTCAAAATAACCAAGTTTAAACATATCTTGTTTCTGAGGTTCTAAGAGAGTCTGATCGCTATAAACAAGCTCATTATCTTGGTAAATTTGTGTCAAATTACGAAAATAATGGTATTGAAACGGTAAATCCTCATGAGACCAACCTGCCGTTACACCATCTGAATAAATCAAGTGGGCAGACTTATCCATATCAATACGACTTGTTTGGAAATAGCGTGATTTTAAATATGGAATAACTTCATCAGCCATGTACTCCAAATAGCTATTTTCTTCAAGTGTGATAGACGTATTCTGTTGTGTCAACTGTCCTTTCTCACACTTGTAAACATAGGTAGGTGTTTGAGTTGTCACCAAGGCATGAGCATCTTTATTAACATCAATGGTCACTTGATACTGCTCACCCTCGACAAAGCCCCCACCCATATTAATTAGGAAATAGTAAGGAACGCCATTGGCATCTGAATTATCTGCCGACACTCGAGAGTTGCCTTCTTGGTATTTCTTGTGGGAAATTGTACGACCATTTCTGTTTGAAAATCCAAGATGGACAAAGCCATCATATGCTTGTGTCATCTTACAAGTCCTCTAGTAGGAAATTCTTACGAATCCATTCTTCTACTTCCTTAACATTGTCATCATTATTCAAATTTGTGAAAATGAAAGAATCTTCGTTACGGAAATGAAGGGTATCTTCACGCATACGATCTAGGTTGGCTCCAACATAAGGTGCAAGGTCAGTCTTATTGATCAAGAACAAATCACTCTTAATCATCCCTTGACCAGCCTTACGTGGGATTTTTTCACCCTGAGCAACGTCAATAATATAAATCGTAAAATCACCAAATCAGGACTGAAGGTCGCAGCTAAGTTATCCCCACCACTTTCAAGGAAAATAACATCCAAATCATGGTCAAAGCGCTCTTGAAGAGTTTCAATCGCTTCAAAGTTCATAGAAAGCATCCTCACGAATCGCAGTATGAGGACATCCACCAGTTTCTACACCAATGATACGGTCTTCATCTAAGCTTGAATTTTTAGCCAAGAAAAGAGCATCTTCTTTTGTATAGATATCGTTAGTAATAACTGCTAAATTTAAGTCGGACATACGTCGTGTAAGACGCTCAAGTAAAAGAGTTTTACCTGAACCAACAGGTCCACCAACTCCAATAATTACAGTACGTTTTGTCATTGTTTTTTCCTCTCAACCTTGTTGATATTTTAGGACATGAATAGGCGGAATACCTGTGTTTCATGTTTCATCTGAGCTAATTCAAGACCAGGCGTATTGGCCCCAAGGTAGGACGCGTCCAGTTCTTGAATTTCCTGTGTCATTTTTTCTAATTGCGAAAAGCTACGTAAAACAATCTCTTGTCCAGCAAACTGTCCAAGTGGAATGGCACGAACAGCATTTTGAACCATCGTCGAAATCACGCTATAGCCATAAAGTGCAATGGCTTCACTACATCCCAAGCCCTTGTTAAACACATAGAGCGCAAAGACAATAGCTGGATTGCCGAAGACCTCACCCTTACGTATTTTGGACTGATAGTCATCCAATACCGGAATAGCATGAAGCCTTTGAATGAGTCGAAGCATTTGCTTAGCAATCATTTTAGTCCCCTGTCTTGTTTCACGCGCTTGCGTCGAAACTGTCAAGACCTTATCATAATGCCAAACCTGCTCTAAGTTGTCTGTAGCCATAGCATCATAAACCAGTTTGATTACAAGACCTTCACCATATTTAAACTGACTAGCTAAATAGGCTTCTTGCCACTCTTCGTAACCTTTATCATCTGTTACAGTGTCTTCGCGCAGATAATTTTCCATCCCAAAAGAGTGGTTAAACGATCCAATTGGAAAGGTTGAATCGACAATTTGCACAATTTCAAGATAATCTTGCAAAGACACATTAGCAAAAGGATTAATGTTCATGGGCAGTTAAATTCACATGGCGTAGGGGCTTATCAAGGACCACTTCTTCAATCGTGTAGGCAATCTCTTTTTGAGTCAAGACTTGCTCTACAACTGGGTCAACCTCTAAATAAATCTTGGCATCTTTCACCTCAATCGGTTTATGAGTATTCCCAAGAATATGAGCTGTGATTCCCATTTCATCCATATCTTTAGGTGAGATGACAATCAAATCCTGTGACTCAACACCAATAGCTAGGACATGGTGATCATCGATAAAAAAGGCAGATCCATTTTTGCAATTTTTTGTCCCTTATCTAAGACGAATACCAAATTCATTCCCATGATCACTCTTCACACGAATAATTTTTTTTGTTAAGATCGTCACTCGAAAGAATGACTGTTTCAATATGGTATTTGTCCACATCGATATCCTTTAACAAGAGCATCTACTTTTGTAAAATCATACTTCTTCCTTTTCTATTACATTTTAAAAGTCTAGCATCAGACTCATATAGCAACCTAATAAAGTGCTAAAAACGTTATGGCTGTAAAATACAAAAGAGGTTGGAGGAAAAAATCCAGCCTCATGTATATAGCGTTTTCCTTAGAACAAGAAATAACGTTGAGACAATGATGTCGTATGGATTGGCTCACAAGTAACCAACTCATCATCAATAAAGACATCAAAGGTCTGTGGATCGATACGGATTGTTTTTGGAGCGTAGTCATTAAGCTTCATATCACGCTTAGTCAAGTTACGCGTATTCTTAACAGGAAGAACAATCTTATTCAAACCAATTTCTTCTTTGATACCGTGATCATAAGCATATTGAGAGACAAATGTAATATTTGTTTTATGAACCGCTTGACCATAAGCACCATATAATTTACGCATGATACGTGGTTGAGGTGTTGGAAGACTTGAGCCAGCATCACCCATAACACCATAAGTTAACATACCACCCTTAAGCACCAACTTAGGTTTTGCACCAAATTGTGCTGGTTCCCAGATAACCAAATCTGCAAATTTACCAACTTCAATAGAACCTATATAATCTGAAACTCCTTGTGCT
>ENA-OQBV01001299-OQBV01001299.1-human-gut-metagenome-genome-assembly--contig:-NODE-1299-length-12520-cov-5.768579_pt1 | contig 12520 bp, 8 predicted proteins | sample MGYA00242750_ERZ504559 | MGnify/ENA primary metagenome ERZ504559 (study PRJEB26092, sample SAMD00036230) | human gut metagenome | host: Homo sapiens | study: EMG produced TPA metagenomics assembly of...
GTGCTGCCGGCAAGCACAATGAGCCATGCGATGAAATTTCCGCATCATCGAATATTGCCGTCACACAAACCCAATATGGTAAAGTGGGTGGTATCTTGAAAATAATGTACTTACCTTTAAAGGTATTCCTTACGCCCAAAAGCTGAAAGATTTATGGCCTCCTACAGCACCAGACCAATGGAAAGGCATCCGTAGTTCACGGGCATACGGACCTACTTGTCCACAAGCAGAACGTATGGGATGGCAATCAGACGAACAAGCTTTCGCATTCAACTGGGATGACGGTTTTCCAGGTGAAGATTGTCTGCGTGTAAACATTTGGACTCAAGGATTAAAAGACGGGAAAAAGCGCCCTGTAATGGTATGGCTGCACGGCGGAGGCTACGCTGCCGGTTCAGGTCAGGAACTACCTTCATATGACGGTGCTGCTCTGTCAAGAAAAGGAGATGTGGTAGTAGTAACCTTAAACCACAGATTAAACGTACTTGGTTTTCTCGATTTATCAGCTTACGGAGGTAAGTATGCCCAAAGTGTAAACGTAGGTTTGCTGGATTTGGTAGCTGCACTTCGCTGGGTAAACGAAAATATTGAAAACTTTGGAGGTGACCCATCAAATGTCACCATATTCGGACAGTCAGGTGGCGGAGGAAAAGTATCTACACTACTCGCTACTCCCTCTGCAAAAGGTCTTTTCCAAAAAGCCATCGTACAAAGTGGTTCCATGCAGCGGACAATGGAAAGCAAATACTCCCAAAGGATAGCTGCGGCTACATTAGAAGAACTGGGTATCAAAGCTGAAGAGATTGATAAACTTCAGACCATACCTTATAAAACATTACTGGCTGCAGGCGAAAAAGCAATAGCCAATGTCCGCAAAGAAGCCGAAAAAGAAGGCATCCATTCTTTTATATTCGGATGGGGACCTACCGTTGACGGAAACATCCTCCCCCAACAGCCCGAAAAGCAAGCCGAATTATCAAAAGATATTCCAATGATGATCGGTACAACCTTACATGAGTTCTGTATCAGTACATATGTTCCCGAACTGAGAAATGCAACTCTCGATCAGGCAAAAGAAATGCTGAAAGCTAAATATGGAGAGAAGACCGATAACTATATCGAAATATTCAAAAAAGTATATCCGGCTGCAACTCCTCAAGACATGATCGATTTTGACGTAACATTCCGTCCAGCAGCAATCGAACAAGGAAACTGGAAAGCTGCCCAGCACGCCGCTCCTGTTTACATGTATCAGTTTGCATGGGAATCACCCGTAATGGATGGAATTCTCCGTTCTACTCATTGCATGGAAATAGCTTTTGTTTTCGACAACATCGCTCGATGCGCCTCGATGACAGGTGGAGGTAAAGATGCACAAGCACTGGCAGACAAAATGAGCAGTGCATGGATACAGTTTGCACGTACAGGAAATCCTAATGTAGAAGGTCTTCCAACATGGGAACCGTATACAGTAGAGAAAGGTGCAACAATGATTTTCAACAACCAAAGCGAGATCAAATACAATCAAGACAAAGAACTGATGCAGTTCATTTCAAAATTTCCAATGAGAGGATTCTAATTACTAACCCTAATTCTTAACTATATGGAAAAGACAAATGACAAACAATGGACCAGAGCGATTGCCTTTATTGTTCTGGTTATGTGGATGGGACTATCATCTGCATTGGCGCAAAGTATTACCGTAAAAGGTCAGGTTCTGGATGCAAAGAGCAAAGAACCTTTAATCGGTGTAAGTGTGCTTGAAAAAGGTACGACCAACGGTACAATTACTGACTTCGACGGAAATTATGTATTGAACGTTGCCAAAGGACGTATCCTTGTATTCTCTTATGTAGGTTATACCACTCAGGAAATCGCAGTCAACCAACCTTCTTTAACCGTTTCGCTGAAAGAAGATACGCAAACCCTGAACGAGGTTGTAGTTGTAGGATATGGTGTTCAGAAAAAGAGTTCTGTTACTGGTTCTATCTCACAGGTAAAAGCTGAAGATATGGAAAACCGTTCGGTTACTACCGTACAGTCCGCTTTACAAGGTAAGACTTCGGGTGTACAGGTCATTTCTTCATCTGCAGCTCCGGGAGAAGCTCCTACTATCCGTGTACGTGGTTTTTCTTCTAACGTAGCTTCAGACCCTCTTTATGTAGTAGATGGTGTACGCCTTTCTGATATTTCAGGTATCGATCCTAACGATATCGCTTCTATAGAAGTATTGAAGGACGCAGCTTCAGCTGCCATCTATGGTGCAGAAGCTGGTAACGGTGTTATTCTGATTAGTACCAAAAAGGGCAAAACCGGACAAGGAAAAGTCGTTTACGACTTCCAGTACTCCATTCAGTCACTTGGCAAAATGCCGAAGCTGATGAATGCAGAGGAATATGCTACATACATGGTAGAAGGTGGCGTATTCGAACAGTCAAAGATAAACAACGACTGGGATGGTGTTACAGATACCAACTGGGCTGATGTAGTATTTGGCAAAGGCCAGATGCAAAAGCATAACGTGTCATTCTCTAATGGAAATGAAAAAGGGAACTATTATCTTTCTTTATCATATCTGGACAACAATGGTATTGTCAGAGGAGATGCAGACTTCTACAAACGTCTGACAGGTTCTGTCAACGCAGATTATCAGATTAAAGACTGGTTAAAAGTAGGAACAACCAACCAGATTGAAAAATACAATTACCGCAAACTGTCAGGAAACAACGCTTACGGTAGTTTCTTCCAGGCCGTTATGGAACTTGATCCGCTCACTCCAAGTACATATAGTCCGGATAATTTACCAGCTAATATGCAGGCAGCACTCGATAATGGCAAAACTCTGCTGACTGACGAAAATGGAAATTACTATGCAGTTTCCAACTTTGTAGAATCGGAGAACTATCATCCGATGATTATGCGCGACAATACTGTACCTAAAAACAGTGGATTCAATGTAAACGGTTCTGTATACGGAGAACTGAAACCATTCGACGGATTCGTATTTACCTCACGTTTCGGTTACCGCTTGTCTGGTACTCGCTCTTCAACAGTCAACCTGCCATTTTACGGCAACTCTGTTCAGAACAATGATTATATGTCTATCAGCGGTACATCAAGCACTTCTATCTATTGGCAATGGGAAAACTTCGCCAACTACATCAAGACTTTCGATAAACATACCATCAACGCCATGCTGGGTATGTCTTACCAGGAATCTACATACGACTACATTACCAGTGGATTCAGCGCAAACGGAGCAGATGCCATCACCAACAGAGATCCGTCATTCTGGTATCTGAATTATGGAGACCCTTCAGCAAGTAAATCAATCCAAGGTGAAAAGACCCGTACAGCCAAATATTCATATTTCGGACGTGTAGGATATGACTTTGCCGGAAAATATATGTTGCAAGCTTCACTTCGTGCCGATGCAGCCGATTTGTCTTACCTTCCTTTGGAAAAACGCTGGGGATACTTCCCTGCCGTATCTGCCGGATGGACTATCTCTGAAGAAAACTTCTTCATTCCGTTGAGAGATGTAGTATCAAGCCTGAAACTACGTGCCAGCTGGGGACAGAATGGTAGCCTTGCTGCATTAGCAAGCAACCTTTACGGTTACGGAACTACCATGGTAACAGCCGGATATTATCCGTTCGTTCCAGGTAATAACTATACAACAGGTATTCGTCCGAACAGTTTGGGTAATGATGAATTGAAATGGGAAACTTCTGAACAAATCAACGTCGGCCTGGATGCTCGTTTATTCAACGATCGCCTGACTCTTTCTATGGACTGGTTTAACAAGAAGACTAAAGATTTGCTTATCACTGGTACAACTCCTTCACTCATTATTGGCGGAACAACTTCACCGATCAATGCCGGTAATGTAAGCAACAAAGGTTTTGAATTTGAAATAGGATGGAGAGATAACATCGGTGATTTCAATTATAGCATCAAAGGAAATCTGGCAACCTTGAAGAACAAAGTTACTTATCTGGATCCGTCACTCACCAGAGCTAACGGAACAACATTCCATACAAATACAATTACCTATTTCGAAGAAGGATATCCGGTTTACTACTTCCGTGGATATCGCTGCGAAGGCATCAACCCAGAAGATGGAGAACCGATTTTCGCTGATTTGGATAACAATGGCATCATAAACGAAGATGACAAGACTTACATCGGCGATGCTATTCCTGATTTCACATATGGCTTGACACTGACAGCAGCATGGAAAGGACTTGACCTTACAATCTTTGGTTCAGGAAGTTACGGAAATGACGTATTCAGCTGTATCAACCGTCCAGACCATGCTTCTGCCAACAAACTGAGTGAAGTATTCTATAAAGACCGTTGGACTCCTGAACATACCAATGCTACTGCTCCAAGAGCTAACGCTTTGAGCCTGGACAAATATACCGTATCTGATGCCATGGTATTCGACGGTTCATATTTCAAAATCAAACAGATTCAGCTGGGATATTCATTACCGAAACAATGGATAAATAAGGTATTCATCAATAACCTGCGTCTGTATGTATCACTGGAAGATTTCTTTACTTTCACCAGTTATCCAGGCTTCGATCCTGAAGCATCAGCAAACGCTACAAGCGGTATGGGTATTGATATGGGTACATATCCAAGCGCAAAGAAAGTTATGTTAGGCTTTAATGTTGAATTTTAATCGAATAATATTATGAAAAAGAAACTATATATAGCACTTGCTGCAGGAATGTTTTGCATGACACTGGCAACCGGATGCGAAGACAGACTCAATATTGCAAAACATGGAGATGTGGGAAGCCAGGAAACATATTACCAGACAGACGATGAAGCCGAAGCTGCCGCAGCTGCCTTATACTTATTTGTCAGATCACAACATTACAACTGGTTCTTTGTCAAGAATCTGTTATCAGATGATATGTATACTGGCGGAGGTGCACGAGGTGACAATGGAGAAATGGAACGTCTGAACGAAATGACATTTGGTTCAGATCATGGCATGATTACCAGTCTGTATTCCGGACTATACAATATCGTATATAATGCCAACCTGATAATAGAAAAAGTAGCACCCGATAGTGAAGTAAAACGCAGAGCCATTGCCGAAGCTAAATTCTTCCGCGCCTTCTCATACTTCGAGCTGGTTACTCTCTGGGGAAATGTACCTAAAGTAGACCATCTGCTTACTCCAGATGAATATAGAAAAGGGAATACACCCGCAGAAGAATTGTGGGCTTTCATCGAATCAGACTTGAATGCAGCAGTGGGAGATCCTGACGGAGCAAGCGACCTGCCTTCTAAAGAAAACATAGACGATGATGTAACCAATATCAGAGTGACAAAGGAAGCTGCCATGGCTTATCTGGGTAAAGCTTATCTGTTCCAGGGAAAATATAATGAAGCTGCCAGCATATTGGATAAAGTTATCAGTTCAAACAAATATGGACTGTATCAAGGAGAATATGGCGATCTGGCACACGTAAAAGCAAATAATTGCAGAGAATCTATTCTGGAAGCACAAATGCGTAATGACCCGGAACAGATGTGGAACCAGTTTACTCAGCTATACTGTATGTTGGGATGGCGTTCCTCAATGCTCAATTTTGACCAGTCAGCCTCAGCCTTTTCACAAGGTTGCTACGGTTTCGGCAACCCTACAAAATCACTGTATGATGCATTTGTAGCTGAAGAAACTGCCGATGGTTACCGCTTGAACCAGACTATCATTACCTATAAACAATTGGAAAGTTTAGGAATCTCATTAAGAGACGGTAACATCATGGTAGGTAACGAAGGCTATTTTTCATGGAAATACCGCGCTCTGAAAGAAGATTGCATGTACGATAATCCGGGACTTCAGTTCTATCAATACATCAATTTGCGCTTCATGCGCTATGCAGAAGTCTTACTAATGGCAGCCGAAGCTCATGTACAGGCAGGAAGCGGACAGGACAAGGCTCTGAACTATATCAATGAAATCAGACAACGTGCACAGCTGGCTCCTTTGTCGACAGTCACTTTAGATGACATCAAGACAGAAAAACGTCTGGAATTATGTATGGAAGGTGTCCGTTACCAAGACCTTATACGCTGGGGAGATGCCGAAGAAGTATTGAAAGAGCAAGGACACTATGTTCCTTCACTGGTTATGGACAAAAAAGTATCCGAAGAACCGACTGTAAAGAAAGAAGGCTTTGTCAATCAGCAAGGCTATGGATTTAAGAAAAACAAGAGTGAATTATTACCTATTCCTGAAAAAGAAATGTCATTAAATCCTAACATGACACAAAACCCAGGCTGGTAAAAAAGAATATAATCAATTAAAAATATTATAGTTATGAAAAAAATAGTATTATATGTAGGTGCATTTTTATTCAGTATCGCTGGATATGCACAACAAGCTTTATGGGGTGGGGGCGATATCGTTTCCCCCAGATAAACAAAGATAATTCAGTAACATTCCGCATTCTTGCTCCTAAAGCATCTAAAGTAGAGATTGAAGGGGACTTTCTACCTGCACAAAAAATCAAGACTCCTTTTGGAGAAGTAGAAGCTCCGGGAAGAGTTCAGCTGAAAGAAGGTAAGAATGGGGTTTGGGAATATACATCGTCTATTCTTCCAAGCGAAATGTATAACTATTCGGTATATGTCAACGATTTTAAAACAACCGATCCGAGCAACGTATACCAGAATCGCGATATTGCTACCATTACCAATTACTTCCTGATAGGAAACGGACAAGCTGATTTATACATGGTACAGGATGTACCTCATGGAACTGTATCGAAAGTATGGTATAACTGCCCTACACTGGGTATGGAGCGTCGTCTGACAGTCTATACTCCTGCCGGTTATGAAAGCAGCAACAAGAAATATCCAGTCTTATACTTGTTGCATGGAGCCGGAGGAGATGAAAATGCCTGGGTAGAACAAGGACGTGCAGCACAAATCATGGATAATCTGATTGCTCAAGGTAAAGCCGAACCAATGATTGTAGTTATGCCTAACGGAAACGGTGCACAACAAGCAGCTCCGGGTGAAGCTCCCAACAGCATGGTTAAACCTCAGTTCATGAATCCTAAAACAATGGACGGAGAAATAGAGAAAGCTTTTCCTGATATTATAAAGTTTGTCGAAAAAACATATCGGGTAAAAAAGATAAGAACAACCGTGCTATCTGCGGATTGTCTATGGGAGGATTCCATTCTCTGTATATATCAGCATATTATCCAAACAAGTTTGGTTATGTAGGTCTGTTCTCTGCTGCTACCAGCAAGCAAATCAACAACAAAATACATCCGATGTATACGAGAACTTAGATCAGAAACTTGCTACCCAGTTCAGTAATCCACCTCGCTTGTATTGGATAGGAATCGGTAAAACAGATTTTCTATACAAGGATAACATTGACTTCCGTAAACAACTTGACGAAAAAGGATATAAATATACTTACGTAGAAACAGATGGAGGACATATCTGGAGAAACTGGCGTGTATACCTGACAGAATTTGCTCCTTTGTTATTTAAATAATTAATACAGATATGAAAAAAGAATTAATTATAGGAATGGCCTTTTCGGCAGCAATACTAAGTTCATGCGGTCCTACAACTCCCCAATTAGGAAAATCTCCCATCAATGAAGTCATCAATGCAATGACTCTGGAAGAAAAAGCACATCTGGTAATCGGTACAGGTATGGCAGGATTTTCCGGTGACAGTGCTGTTATCGGAAAAACTAAAAAGTTAGTACCTGGTGCAGCTGGAACAACTTACCCAATCGAACGATTGGGTATTCCGGCTGTCGTACTAGCTGACGGTCCTGCCGGATTGCGCATTGACCCCACTCGTGAAGGAGATTCAGCAACTTACTATTGTACACACTTCCCTATCGGAACATTATTAGCTTCTACCTGGAATCAGGAACTGGTAGAAAACGTTGGTAAAGCCATCGGTAATGAGGTTTTGGAATATGGAGCCGACGTTTTGCTGGCACCGGCACTGAATATTCATCGTAATCCTCTTTGCGGACGTAACTTTGAATATTACTCAGAAGATCCGCTGGTATCTGGAAAAATTGCAGCTGCTTATGTAAGAGGTGTACAGAGCAACGGAGTTGGAACATCCATCAAACACTTTGCTGTAAACAATCAGGAAAGTAATCGTATGGCTGTAGATGCGCATGTATCGCCAAGAGCCTTACGCGAAATCTACCTGAAAGGATTCGAAATTGCAGTAAAAGAATCGAATCCATGGACCGTAATGTCTTCTTACAACTATCTGAACGGAGTCTATACTTCAGAAAACCCAGAGCTGCTTACTACCCTTTTGCGTGATGAATGGGGATTTAAAGGTATGGTTATGACAGACTGGTTTGGAGGTAAGGATGCAGTAGCACAAATGGAAGCTGGAAATGACATGCTGCAACCAGGACTCGACAGACAGTATGAAGCAATAGTCAACGCAGTAAAAGAAGGAAAATTGGATGAGGCAATCTTAAACCGCAATGTAGAACGCATTCTTAACATGATTCTGCAAACTCCTCATTTCAAAAAATACAACTATTCCAACAAACCCGATTTGCAGGCTCATGCCAACGTTACCCGCCAATCGGCTACCGAAGGTATGGTTTTACTGAAAAACGACAATCAGACTTTACCATTGAATTCCAACATTCAGAAAGTTGCATTGTTTGGATGTACTTCGTATAATTTCATTGCAGGAGGAACTGGTTCTGGAAATGTCAACCGTGCCTATACAGTTTCTTTGCTCGATGGATTGAAGAATGCTAATTTCCAAGTAAACGATGAATTGAAAAACATCTACCTGAAATATATTGCAGAAGAAAATGAGCGCAATAAACCTAAAGGAGATAATCCATTAGTAAAATTCTTACCCACTCCATTACCTACTGAAATGGCTCTGTCAGCAGATCAATTAAGTAACTGGGCTGCTCAGACAGATATTGCATTAATCACTTTAGGACGTATGTCGGGAGAATTTGTTGACAGAAAGGTTTCTGATTTCAATCTATCAAAAGAAGAATCTAAATTGATCAACGATGTATGCAGAACCTTCCATGCCGCAGGTAAAAAAGTTGTAGTTATCTTGAATATCGGTGGAGTGATTGAAACCGATTCATGGAAAAATCTGCCGGATGCTATCCTCTGTGCTTGGCAGGCAGGACAAGAAGGTGGTAATAGTGTAGCAGACATCTTGAGTGGAAAGGCTTATCCATCAGGTAAACTGACAATGACTTTCCCTGTTAAATTTGAAGATGCAGCTTCATCTGCCAACTTCCCGACAGAAGGTGCTATGGGCAATCTGAGTAACATGGCCGATCCTAAAGAAAAGAAGTCTGATGTAAAACTGTGGGACTATACAGATTATGAAGAAGATATCTACGTAGGCTACCGCTATTTTGACAGTTTTGAAAAACAGGTTTCTTATCCATTCGGATATGGTTTGTCATATACAACATTTGAATACGGAAATCCAAAAGTGAAAACTGAAAATGGAATCTATACCGTAACCGTAGATGTTAAAAATACAGGCACACAGCCAGGAAAGGAAATCGTAGAACTTTATATTTCTGCACCTAAAGGAGGAGAATTGAATAAACCAGAAAAAGAATTAAAAGCATTTGCCAAGACTAAAGAATTAAATCCAGGCGAAACAACATCCGTTACAATGGAAGTAAAAGCATTCGATCTGGCTTCTTACAACGAGAATTCTTCTGCATGGGTAATAGACGGTGGTAATTATCAATTCTTGATAGGAGCTTCTTCACGTGATATCAAAGCTACATTAGATGTAGTAGTTACTGGTGGAGTTGAAAAGACTAATAATATATTGCATCTGCAAAGTCCTATCAATATACTGAAAAAATAACCCATTCTGATAAACACATGCTTTTCTACAAATAAGAATGTGGATATAGCATGAGCCATATCATCTTTGAGTACAGCAACTTAAAGATTGATAACAATAAATTCACAGCTGAACGATATACTGCCTCTGGTAATAAAATAAAAGCTGACAACCACACCAGATAAAAAGCATATCGTTTTCAGCTGTGATTAGATTACTTCTCTCACACCTGATCTACGCCGCTTACATATCAACAAAGTAATATGATGACTAACCTTTAATAATGAAAATCGGATGTTGGAAAAGGTAAATTTAAGATTCAGTGTGGTAACAAAACCTTATTATACCCACTGACAAAAACAACGGCTACCAAAATCTGTGAAGACTTCAGGTAGCCGTTTTTAACTTATTGTATAGTTTGGCCAATCTACTTTCAGTTACTTTTAGAAAAGCCCGATATATTCCATTAACTTTCGGGTCACTATACAAAACGAGATCAAACTCTTATCATAAAATTATATTGTATCAACGTGGAGTACATATTAAATTTTTCACTTTCCCATTGAATCCCATTTGAGTATCTCCTAATTGCTTCAATGGGAATATCAACGTTTCCTGATACCATATACGGTCTTTTCTCTGATGCTTAACATTGAATACTTCACCTATGCGTCCTTCCAGTCTTTCCAGAAGTTGCCCGTCTACAAACAAAGAAGTGCCTTTTATATCTCCTTCTATCCGTATCTTAGTCCACTTTTCTACTGGCAAACGATAAGCATGAAATACAAATTCATAGCCATCACGACGGAAAGCAAACTTGCCTGTATTTTGCCAGTTCGTTATAAATTCCGAATGAGGCCCCTTGAACAATATAGCATCAATGTTTGGAATAGAATCCGGACAAATTTCAAACTCCACAGCATAAGGATAACCTATTTCGTCAACAGAAGTAGTCACCACATCTGTACCTGAAAGTGTAACCTCTTTACCTATATCCGTTAAAATTGTGCGTTGTGGCACTTTCGCAAGCAGATTCACTCCTGGAGCTTCGGGAGTGGATTGACAAAGAGCCTTAAACTGTGCATACGATACATGCTCCGCATTTTCTCCTTTCCACATTTTTTCGCATACAACTTGTAATGCCGGGAAAGTACGCACATGTACATCCTGCTGACTGATACCATTTCCTACACGATCATTCCATACTGCCAACATGGCTCCCAAGAAATTAGGATGGCGTTTTTCCACTTTCGGATCATCCTTTTTCATCATTTCGGGCATCCAAGATTCATACAACCACTGATAATCCAGAAAATCATGATAATAATTTACACTAGGAACCAAATACAGAAGCCAGTCACAAAGATTCACGACCTTTGCTCCTGCTTTCAGGCATGTATTCACGTCCATCCAATTATAATTCCAGGCACTCACCACATTTCCAGTCAAATCGACGGGAGTTTCTCCTGTCATCACTTTCAAACTTCCCCATAAACGCGGAGTCTTGCCATACTTGGATACAAAATTCAGATAATGATTTGTAAAATGACGGAACTGTTCGGATTCCTTCTTATTATATTCATCGGTTCCAATATGTACTTCCGGGCCAACAAACACGGGATCTTCGCCCGACAAATATTCATCGAAGAGAGAATCCACAAAATCGTATACTTCCTGTTTATACAAATCCAGATGATCCATACCATACTCTTTGTTGTCAGCTGCTAATCGAGGATTATAATGGGTAAAAGCTAAGGAATGAGCTGGTACGTCTATTTCCGGAATCACATTCACTCCATAGATAGCGGCCATTTTCTGAAAATCCCGAAACTCAGCCTTTGTATAAGATCCATCCTTTGCAGTCAGACCGGGATAACGCTCACTTTCTAACCGAAAGGCTGCATACGTCTTGTCCCAGTCATTTCCGAAAAACTCAACAAAGCCATTGTCATTCAAATGAACTTGTAACTCATTCAGTTTATAGAATGAAAGAATTTTTACATAATCACGCAGGTAATCCATTGTAAAGAACTTACGTGCCACATCAATCATGAATCCTCGATTCGGATACAATGGAAAATCTATAGCCTGCCCTCTCATCAGCCCCTCCGGCTGATTATGAATCATCTGCAACAAGGTTCTCGTCCCCCAAAATACACCTTTAGCAGTAGGAGCTTCAATAGTTACTCCATTACGTACATCCATCCGATATCCTTCATCACCTAATGTCTTATCTGGTTTACTTAAAGTCAAAAACACAGCCCCTTTTTCTTGTTTACCAATTACCACACGATAATTCCAGCCAAACATCTCTTTCAGATCTTGCACCAGAATCTCAGCACTTTGCTTTAATGCCCCTTCCTCATCTGAAGATATAATCACTTTGCCCGATTCCGGCAATACCATTTTGCCTTTGGCCGGTTTCCACTGCTGCAATGCAGGAATTACTTGTGGTACGTTTTGAGCTACAACTGTCATCAACCCGCATAACCACATTATACCAAATAAAATCAGATGTTTCATACGTAAATATTAAGCGTCCTACACATAAAGTAGGACAGGTTTATACTAAAATTGATATAAAACCGAGTGGTTTGACAAAAGAAAGATTAGCATTCATGAAAACACAAATGCGGCTATTATA
>ENA-OQBV01001300-OQBV01001300.1-human-gut-metagenome-genome-assembly--contig:-NODE-1300-length-12513-cov-5.358631_pt1 | contig 12513 bp, 9 predicted proteins | sample MGYA00242750_ERZ504559 | MGnify/ENA primary metagenome ERZ504559 (study PRJEB26092, sample SAMD00036230) | human gut metagenome | host: Homo sapiens | study: EMG produced TPA metagenomics assembly of...
CCTCCACGGTCTGATGCGCCACGCCCGGCGTCGGGATCACGTGCAGCATGTAGGCGTCCGCGCCGCTCGCGACCAAGCCGCTCACCAGCGCTGCCTCGAACATATAGCTCGAGCGACGCGTGTCCTTGCCCACGATCACGCGTGCCTTGGTCCCGCGGTTGGCGCCGTAATACCAGCCCACAAAGCGACCGATCTTATAAGCGTGCTCTACCGTCAGCCCAACGTTGGCCTCGCCGCGAAAGCCGTCGGTGCCAAAGTACTTCATATCTTACTTATCCTGTTCAAACGTTTGAGCGGTTGGCGTGGTGCGAACCTTAAGCGCTTTGTGCCCAGAGTCCTTCGAAGTCGTAACCGTGTACTCGACCTTTACGTCTTGTCCAAGAAGCATGTGGACGCCGCCCCATGCAACCTTCAGACCATCGTGCGTCGCTTCGTTCATCTCGATAGAACCGGAGCCCGAAGTCTTAATGTCCGAAATGCTGCCTCCCGCGGGAGCATAGAGATAGAGCCTCAGCACCTCGTCATCAATATCCTGGCTAATGCCGTTATGGCCCTGGAAATAACCAGGCATCTCGGCCTTCTCCTGGGGGGTCATCGTGTTCTTGAGCGTGGTGGTCACTCGATACGTCGTCGAGCCATCGGCATTTTCAACCGAAGAATCGATGGTGACTCGCTTATCAAGGAACCAATCCATCTTCGAATAGCTGTAGTTGTTCACATAGACGCCCAAGATCGGAGCCTCCGACGTATCGGCTTGGAGGGCGCCCGATATTCCAAGAGCCTTCGCGGCCTTTTCCTCGTCATCGTTTCTCGAATACATGAGGATGCGACCCTCGGAAGCACCCTTTTCGATGGCGGCAGCGATCTTAGTAATATCGCTGGAGCCCAGTTCGTCCACGATCTTGTTAAAAGCCGATCCGGCAACCGCCGCAAAAATGGCGTCCTGTTCCTCTACCGGGTAATTCCAATAAATATCGTGCAGCAGCACCTTTGCAGCGTTGCTTCCGTCGACGACGGTGCCGTCGGGAAGCTGCGTGCCGCCTACAATGCCAAGCATATACTGCAAAAATACCGGATCGACTGCAAATACGCCGTCGATGTCATCTCCGACAATGGCCTTCTGCATATCGCTGGCAAGCTGAGCCGCACGCGGATAATCAGGCGTCATCGTAACGTCGCCCATCGTGTATCCGAGCGTGTTGAAACCGGTCAGGCCCCATCCGGTCGTGAACAAGTTTGCCTCTTCATCGGTGATGGGAAGCGGACTCAAAGGCTCTTTCATCATGTCGACTTTGACAAAATCGCCCAGTTCGAGCTTACCGTCAGTCACTGACATCACGCCGCGAGAACCGGGGAAACCGCCGCAGGCGCGGATCTCGACATTGCTCATCGCGAGCACAAGATAATGGCGCGCCTGGCCGTTGGCGCCGAGCATCTGGGGAAGGACGGGGGCGACCTTCTCCGCCGCGTCAACCGCGCCGTTGAGGGTGGCAAAGCCGTCCTTGGCCTTATCGACCAGCTCGGTCACCTGGGAAATATGAGTATCGCCAATGCCCTGGATCTTCTCGTTGGCGCTCTTGAACACCTTCGAGCTGCTGGAAAGCGAATCGGCGACCGCCTGCAGCGCGGACACGTTAATCATGCCGTCCTGAAACAGCTTGCCGGGCGTGGCCTGCGAAAGGTTATCGGCCATGGGAACCAGCGCATTGGTCGAGACATCGGACAGGGCGTCGATCATGGTGCGGGCCGCATTGATGTCGCTGCCATACACCGGGATAAACGAAGCCACCGTCCACAGCGGGCTCGAGGTCTCCGCCTTCATGCTGTCGCAAAGCTCATCAATCTTCTTCGCGTCGTCAGGCAGCGTCGAAAAATCGCCCGACGTGACCTTGTCCTTAAGGCCACCGACAATCTCGACGGCCTCCTTCGCTTCACTCTTTACGGTCTTTGCCGAGTTAAGCAGCATAAAGCCGCTTGCGCCAAGCGCAACGAGAAGCACCGCGACTGCAGCGGCAATAATGGCGCCAGTGTGACGCTTTTTGCGCTCGCCCTTGCGATGGCGATGACGGACCAGACCGTCAGAGGTCGAACTCGACGAAGCGTCGCTACCGTAGTTCAAGCCAAAATCGTAATAATCTTCCTTGGAACCCGAGCCCGCAAACTCGGCACCGCTATCATCCAGGCGGGCGAACGTGCCAGTCTCGGAGGCGCCGGTGTAAATCGTGCCAAGGTTACCCGTAAGCCCCGCGCCACCGGCAGAGGGAGTATTGTTGGCGGCCTTGCCGGCATTAACGTTGCCGGCGGCATTCGCGGCGTTGGCAGCACCTGCGTTGTTCGCAGGTACCGAAGGAGCCCCGCTCGGCTGCGACGTGGAGGTTGCACCGCCCGCAAAGACACTCCCTCTTGCACGGCCGGTCTTTTTTGCCTTTTGAGACTGCTCGTACAGAGCGGTAAACATCGCCGTTTCGCCCGGAGACGTACGGTTGCCAGCACCGTTTTGGCTGGATCCACTCGGTACGCCAGCGTTTCCAGTCCCATTTGAACACGGCGGAACTGCAGGGCGCTCGCCGTCGCCGTTCTTAAAGTGGTTACCAGCCATAGAGGAGTCCTCGCAATACTAAAAGTCAATAACGCTATTAGTTTATGACATATTTGGCATCGTCAGTTAAACTCCAGATGCAGGCACCAATTCGCGGAATTGTGGTGCAACACCGTGTCCGTCTAGGCAGCGGCGTAAGCTATACCGTCAGGAACATCATCACGATAATCATGGCAAAGCCAATCAAGTCGGTCGGCAAAAATACCGTGCCCAGCATAACGGCGCTGGTGATGGTCGCCGAGACCGGCTCCACGGTTCCGATGAGGCTCGCACGCACCGAGCCGATGTCCTTAACGCCCTGCATATACAGCATGTAGGCAAAAAACGAGCCAATGACCACAAACACCGCGAGCGCCTCGATACCGGCAGCATCGAGCGCCGGCATATGAGCCCACGGCTGCACGAAGACGCACGAGACCACGCCCGCTGTGAGCATGGCAGAGCCTGTAACGATGGGGCTGCCGTATTCGGGCAGAATCTTGGCGGGAATCACCGCCATACAGGCTGCGCTAACCGCACACATAAGGCCTGCGACCAGACCAAGCGGCGATATGCTCAAACTGGTCGGATCGCCGCCGGTAGCGATTAAAAAGGTGCCACCGAGGGCCAGACCAATGCCGATCGTCTCGCGAGCGCGCGGCATGCGGCGATCGACCACGCAGGCGTAACCCATGATGATGACCAGCTGCAGGCACTGGAGCACCGTCGCGGTTCCGGCATTGGTCAGACGCACGGCCGAAAGATAGCAGAACTGGTTGAACAGCAGGCCAAAAGCGGTAAAAAGCAGCAGTTGCCTACGGTCGGCGGGCGTGGTCCAGAGCCTAACCAGACGCTCGCGATCGCGCGTGACCACCACGGCCATAAAGAGCAGGCCGGCGAGAATCTGGCGCACACTCATAAGCCACAGGGTATCAACGTGATAAGTATCGAACAGGAAGCTCGCGCTGGTGCCCGAAAAACCCCAAAACGAACCGCCCGCCAGCGTGGCCAGAACGCCCGTAATCATCTTGCGCGACGACGCATCGTTGAGGCGCTCGCGCCATGCACGGCGGGTGCTGCGGCTCAGCTCGTCAGTCCCCTCGGGCACGACAAAATCGGACGCCACCGTCATCGGCACCGAAGCCCTTTCACGTGCACGCTGCGCCGAGCGCTCCTGTTCCATTCCACTCCCCCGAAATCAATTGGCAACAAAGCGCTCAAACTGTAGCACGAATATTGGTATGAAAAAGCAGACGATTCGGAACATCTACGGGCGTCCAAATTGCAGGGACGAAAGGCACAGACGTGCTATGCCGAGTGGTTGGAATCGTCTAGGGCGCCGGGGTCGGCTTCCGCACGCCCCTGGGCACGATCGCCATCGCCTGGGTCCTTGGCGCTGTCCCGGTCTTCCTGCTCGCGGCGACGCTTTTCGCGAATCTGCTCCACGGCCGCGCGCAGGGCGGCCTCGTCCTCGGCGCGCGCCACCTCTTGCGTGGTCTTGACCATATGGCGAATTTCGAGCACCAGCAGCACGATCAGCGGCACCACGATAAACGGAAAGAACAGCAGCGGATTGGTGAGCAGCGACACCACAACGCCCAGGCCTGCCGAGACAAAGACCACGCGGCCCACCACGTCGGCGGCGGGCACGGGCGCGGCATCCTCGACCGGATTGGCATCGCCCTTGGTGCGGTAGATCGGGGCGCCGTCGGCGGCGGCCTCCACGGCAACGATGCGGTGCGTGTTGAGCGAACCCTCCAGTACGTCATCGGACGAATGGAAGGTGATGATGTCGCCGACCTGGTAGGCCTGGCTGCTGTCGGTATCGACGACGATAAACGAATGCACGGGAATCGCCGGCTCCATCGAGCCGGTCAGCGTACGCATAAAGCCGTAGCCCATGATGGTGGGAATCTCGCCGGCGGGCGTGAACACCGTGCGCAGCAACACCACAAAGGCGACGAGAATCACCACGGTCGCCAGCACGTTGATCGCGCGGAGCACATGCTTCATCACTTGTCGGCGTCCTTTGCGGAAGGCTCGACGTCAGTGGCGTCAGATGCCGAAACGTCGGTCTCATCTCCCTCAACGGTCGTGGCGACATCGCCCTCGGCGGCCTCTCCGCGCAAGCGGGCCAGCAGATAGCGCGACAGGCTGTTGCCCTCGGCGCGGCGCTCGGCACGCTCACGGTTGCGCTCGGCCCGCTCCAGCTCTTGCGCCAGCGCGTCCAGGCGCTGCTGCATCTCCGCGCGAGCAGCTTCGACCTCGCGCTCGCAAGCGGCACGGACGGCGGCGACTTCCTGCTCGATGCGCTCCCCTGCCGCAAGCTCGGCTGCGGCGATACGCTCGTCGGCGTCGGCACGGGCCTCCTCAGCGGCACGCGTCGCGGCATCGCGCTCGGCAGCGACGGCGGCGACCTTCTCGCCGGCATCCACCGCGGCCTGCTCCACGGCAGAATCGGCGGCCGCGTGGGCGGCATCGATCGCGGCATCGGCAGCCTGCTGAGCGGCGGAAACCTTCTCCTCGGCCGCAGCAACGGTGTCGGCAAGCGCCTGCTCCGCTGCTGCCGCGGCGGCATCTGCCGCCTCCTGCGCGGCACGGGCATCGCGCTCGGCCGTCAGCTGCACTTCCTCAATCTGCAGCTGAGCGGCGTCCAGCTTGGCATGCAGCTCGGCAACCTCCTTGGCGCACACCTCGCGCACGCCGGCAAGCTCGGCCGCGGCGGCATCCTTGGCAGCTTGCAGCTCGGCGGCATCGGCTTCCGTCTTGGCAGCCAGGGCCGCAGCAGCGTCGCTCTTGACCTGTGCGACCTGCTCGGCGGCTGCCTGCTCGGCGGCGGCAACCCGTGAATCGGCATCGGCGTGAGCGGCCGCGACCTCGGCATCAGCCTCGGTGCGCATCTGCTCAAGCTGCGCCGCTGCGGTCGAGCGCGCCTCGGCGGCAGCTTCCTCGGCGGCCTTCTTGCCGGCCTCGACATCCTCCAGCGAGCCGCGCAGCTCCTCGGCATCGGCCTCGGCCATCTGAGCGCGCTGCGTCAACGCCAGCTCGCGCGTCTTTGCCTCGTCCAGCTCGTCTGCCAGGTCGTCGCGCTCGTCGGTCAGCGCGTGGGCCTGAACCTTCCAGGACTTCAGCTGCCCCTGCAGATCCTCAATCTGCTCGCGGGCCTCGGCCAGCGCCTGCTCGGCATCGAGCTGGGCCTGCGTGACCTCCTCCACAAACACGCGGCGGACCTCAACATCGGGCAGGTCGGGACTATCGACCTGCACCTCCTTAATCTCCTTAATAAACTTGGGCGCCACCGGCGCGTGTTGCACGCTCTCGAGCTCCTGCAGGTTGCGCTCGTCATCGGTCAGGCTCTTAAAGACGGTGTAGTTGTTGATAAGGTTGGTGTACATCTGCACCATGTACTCGTCATCGAACGCCAGCGCCTGCTGCTGCACGTCGATGTTGTAGCCCACCTTGTCGTAGCGCTCCATAAACTGCCACAGCTGGTAGCACTTGCGGTAGTTGGGGTCCTTCATGATGAGGTTGGTGCGCTGAATGGGGCTGCGGACCGCGCTGCAGCCGTTCATGATCTGGCAGAACGACGCACCGCGCAGTGCCATGACCAGGCGGCGCACGCGGTCGATGCGCATAAAGACGTCCATGTTGTCGGCGTCGTTCTCGGCAAAGCTCTGGCGGTTCTTGACCGTCATCTCGACGTTGTACTCGATCTCCTCGTACGCGTCGTCGATCTTGCTGTGCATCTTAAAACGGTTGCGGATCTCGTTGCCCGTCGACCAAAAGATCACGTCGGTGCGCTTGTCCACAAACGTCAGCAGGCGCTGAATCAGGTGGTAGATAAACCGGTTCTCGTACAGGTCGTACGTCTCGACGGTATTGACGTTGAGGATGCGCGTGGGGTGGACGCCACCATCGTCGCTCGGCGCCAAAAACTGCGTGTTCTGGCTCAGATGACGGACGCTGTCGGCGCTGATCTTTTTGGCGAGCGAGACCGGCACCACCTCTTCCTCGGTGGTGATGAAGCGGCGCGGATTTTCGATGATGGTGTTGATGGCGTCGAGCGAGTCCTCGATCATGCTGATCCACTCCTCGTCCACCACTTTGACGAGCTCCTCGCGCTGTTGCTCGATCGTGGTGCCCGAGGCCTGCGCCATCTCAAACAGATAGCGGAAGTAGCGGCTGTCCTCCTGGATGGGCTCCATCTGCTCGGAGAAGCTGGTATAGAGGTCCTGAATGGTCTCGGACATGGGTTACTCCATAGGTTGGATCGATCGGGAAGGGGCGCGGCGACGCCACGTAGGGCAAACGCTACTGATTGTCTTGTCCCACGCCCCGTGCTTACGGCATTAGTAGAAGTTCTGGATCCGCTGCAGGTACATGACGGAATCGGGCAGGCCGCCCTCGCCAAAGGTCTTCTCGATGTACTCGATCAGGCCCTTCATCTCGTCGCGCACAAAGCTCACGTTCATGGACTCAAACTTCTTGAGCACCTTGCGGGCGATGATGTAGTCCATGCCGCCCAGCTCGGTGCCGCCGCACGCCACGTACACGGGAATAAAGTCGTACATCTGCTTGATGATACGGTTACCAAAGGCCAGCTTAAAGCGGGTCTGCAGATACTGGTCCAGCTTGTGCATCTTCTGGAGCAGCTCGTCATCGATCACGTACTCGACCTTGGCCTTCTGGAACAGATACTGCAGGTGGTCGGCCGTCACATGCACGCGCTCGTGCGGCTCGCACTCAAACGCGTCGGCGCGCTCGTTGAGCTCGATGGGAATCGCGCGGTCGTACACCTTGTCCGTGATGGTAAAGGTGGAGTCGTCGTTGTTGGCCGTGCCGATAAACCACAGGCTGTCGGGAATGGTGAGCTTGCCGTCGTGCAGACCCTTGGGGTCGGCCGCCCACTGGGTGGGGACCAGATCGAGCACCCATTCGTCGTGGCTGGGCATCTCGAGCACCGACAGGATCTCGGCAAAGTAGTACTCCACGCGGGCGAGGTTCATCTCGTCGAGCACGATCATGGACGGGTCCTGGCGAAGGCCGGCCTCGTACACGGCGCGGAGAAACTCAGTCTCGTTAAAGCGCTTGGAAAACTCGTTGAAGTAGCCCAGCACCTCGGTGCGATCGCGAAAACTCGGCTGCACCGACACGATGGTTGCGGGGTTGTCCAGATAGCGGCTAAAGCTGTAGGGCAGCGACGTCTTACCGGTACCCGAAATGCCCTCCAGAATCAGCAGCTTGGAGGCGGCCATGCCGGCCACAAAGCGGCGGATGACCTCGGGCGTGTAGTAGAGCTTCATCTGGCTGCAGGCGAACGCGCGGAAGCTGTCGACAAAGTCCTCCAGCGAGATGGCATCGTCGTAGGCCGGCGATTCCCAGTCGCGGTACTTAAGGTCCACAAGGGACAGCTTGGGGAAGCGGTTGGCCTGGGCGATTTCCTTTTCCTCGGCAAGGGTCTTGGCCTCGACGGTGGCCTTGGCCATGGCGGCCGCGGCATCCTTGACGCCATCGCCATCGAGCGCGAGCGACGCGTTGCCCGACACCACGGCGGCCGTGGCGCCCTCGCCCGCAGGCGCACCGGCGCCCGCAGCGGCGCCCACCACGTTGCCCACCGTGGGCAGATGGTCGTCGGCCAGGGCCGAGGCGCCCACGTACGGAATCTGCTTGGTGCCGCCCATGGCATTGACCTTGAGCGCCAGCAGCTTGTTCTTCTCGTCCATGAGGTCGAGCACCTGCTTGTTCAGGCGGCCGATCTCGCGATAGAGCGCCTTGTTGGACGTGTCGTCGCGATGCAGGCGGCGGTTGATGCGGTAGCGGTGGACCAGGATGGCCACGATCAGCACGGGGACCGCGATGAGCATGGCAAACAGAATGACCGCGCCGATCTTGCCCACCAGGTCAAACGTAGTGAAGTAGGTCATAAAGATGTTGAAGTACTCAACCCAGCCAAACACCAACAGGTTAAGGATGGAGCTCACGACGGCAACGACGTTGTAGACGACCTTTGCCAGCAGCTCCCAGGCAAATCCCAGAAACTCACTCACCGTCGGTATCCTCCTGCTTGGTCGCGTTCATCGCCGCCTCGGCCTCGGCCTTCAGACGACGGGCTTCCTCGAGCTTGGCCTCGGCCTGGGCGAGCTGCTCGGCGGCGTTATCGGCCGTGACGGCAGTGTCGCCCTTGCCCTCGGCGTCCACGATGGCAGCCGCGGCGGCAAGGCGGTCCTCCTCGGCCATAGCGCGCTTGAGGTTCATGCCCACCACGATGAGGTGATACACCTGGTAGATAAAGAACAGCAGCATGGGCAGCACAATCACAATGAGGAAGCCCATGGAGCTGGACAGGAAGTCCATGACCTTGCCCATCTGCGGCAACGCGAACAGGTACTTGCCCACGATGTCGCCGTCACTGATGATGTGCGTATCGGCCACGTCGTTGTTGTCGCCCTTGGTGGTAAAGCTGCGCATGCCGTTGACCTCGTCGATCGCGGCGATGCGGTGCGTGTTGAGCGCGTACTCGTTGTCGATGATGGTATGGAATGTCACGATGTCGCCCACCTCGAGCTTGGAGGTGTCGCACTTTTTGATGAAGATAAGGTCGCCCTTGTTAAACGTGGGCGCCATGGAGTCGGACTGCACGGCGAGCGGGGTGAAGCCGGCGATGTCAGAGACGCTGCCGTCCTCGCGCGTGGCGAGCGTGGTAAACGCATACAGGGCCGCCACCAGGATGATGATCCACATGACGACGCTAAGCGCGATGGATGCGACTTTTTTAACAGATTGCATGATGTCCCTTACTACCGTGTCTGTCTAGGTCGTGCGCGGCCCGGTGGCCGCCGTGCATATCTACTGTTCCTCGATGCCTTCAAAGCGAATCGATACTGAATAGTTAGCTCCCTTTAGCATATTAGTGCAATTTGGGTCCGTTCCCTCGAGCCATATGCGAACGGTTACCGGCTTATCCGTATCTTTTATCAGGTCGAACATATCGCTGGCCGCGGTGGCAGCGCCCGAGTCGAGTCCAAAGACAGTGGCCGCGCCGGATGAGCCCCCGCCCCCGTTGGGGTTGTAGACCCAGGTGTGGCCGTCGGCGGTAAAGCTCATGCGCATGGCGCTGGCCATGCCCTGCGTGTCGGAGCTAAACCGCGTGCCGGACACGCCGCCGTCGCCATCCTGCCCGGTCAGGCGAACGCGCAGGTCCGCACTGCTCATAAAGTGCAGCGTGAACTCCAGGTAGGCGCCGGTAGCGGGATCGGCGGTGGAACCGTCCTCGAAGGTGAAGGTCTGGTAGTCGCTCGTGGTGACGGGCTTGAGCTTGGACACATCGATGTCCACGCCCTTTTCGCTGGCGATGCGCGCCGAGATCTGGTCAAAGCCCAGGCTGTGCACGTATTCGTCGAACGTAGCGTGCTCGTCCAGGTCAAAGCGCAGCGAACCGTCGGCGTTGGCGTCGATCATGAGCATGCGGGTCTTGGCGCTATCGGCGATGGAAAACCAGGCAAAGGTTGCCATGGCTATCGCCACCAGTGCAAACAGCACCAGAACCACAGTGGTGGTGAGCTTGCGGCGCAGGTCGGTGTCGGTGGGCGCGGTGGCTTGTGTCTGGGCGCCGTTGGCGATGGGCCAACGGTCGTCGGGCATGATGCGTGCCATTACGCCTCACCATCCAGCGTCGCAAAGAGCGCCAGGTGCAAGGTGCCCGGATCTTGATAGAGGTAGTCGGCGCTATCGGGGTCGGTGCCCTCGATGTAGTAATAGATATCCAGACGATAGGTCTGGCCAAGCCCCAGCGTGGCAAGCGTGTTTTGCGGGCGCGTGGCCGTCTCGCTCGTGTCCAGCGTAAAGGCGGCCGGGTCCTGTGTTACGTTGGTACCGCAAGCAAGCTGGCCGTTTTGCCAACCCAGGAGCATGCCCTCGGTGTAGCCCGCCAGGCCCGTAGGCGCGGTCGCGGGGTGCTCGTCGCGATGACCACCGTCGGAGCCGTCGAGCTCAAAGATGTTGGTGGCGAGCACTTGGTTGCCGCTCGAGACCTTAATGCCCACGCGGGCTGCGCGCAGCAGCTCGGCATCGGCACCCTGTGGGACCAGCGATTCGGCCAGATACAGGTTGACCTTACCCTTTACTTTGCTGGCGCCCGTTCCGGTAATGGTGGGGCGCAGATCGATCCAACCGTGATAAAACGCGGAACCGTTGTCTTTTGCCTGCTCAAACACCGTGGCATTGCCGACAGAGTTGTTTTGCGCGCAGGCAGCAAAGCCGTTGAGGTCAAAGGTCGAGACCGGGTAGAGCGTCACGGCGCCGGTCGCGTTGGAAATCAGGGAAACGTCGCCCTGCTGCGACCAGCTGCCGCGATCGGCATCGCCCAGCTCCAGCACCAGCTTGGACGTGTCGCTGTGCACGCTCACCGAGTTGGTGTTGACCTTCATGTTGTTGGTAAACCAGGCGTAGGTCGCGGCGCCCAGCGTGGCGGCGAGTGCCACCATAACGAGCGCGATGTAGGTACGTGCGTGGCGGGCGTGGCGGCGGACGGCGGCGCCCTCGAGAACCTGGCGCTCGGCGGCTACGCTGGAGGGAACCGCGGGGTCCGTGCTCTGGGTTTTGACCTCGCAGCTATCTGCTGGCATGCGCTTCTGATCTTTCATGTCGCTCGCCCCCTTATGCCTTGGCCGCGGCAAAGGCAAGCTGCAGCACCACATCACGAGCCTGGGCCTCGTCGATGCAATTGGCGTCGCAGCCTTCCATGTACACAACGTAGCGAACGCTTGCCACCTCGTTGGCGGCCAGCGTGCAGATGGGCGTGGCGCCCGCGCGCGCCGTGGGCGTGTCGCCGGTGCCGTCCATGCTGTAGGCGCTTATGGCGCGCGCAGGGTTGGCGGTATAGGTCCAGCCCGAGGCGCCCGCCGCCACGACCACGCCGTCTTGCGCGATGGTGCGTCTGCTGGTGGCACCCGCGGTGTTGCCCAGGTCGTCGCAGGTAAAGATGTGCGTTTGCGTACCTGTCTGGGTTGTAATTACCAGACCCAGGCGCAGTGCGGCCAGCAGCTGTGGGTCGCTCGTCACGCTCATCTGGCCCGGATACAGGTACACGTTGAGCGCGCTGTCGCCGCCCTTAAGGTACAGCGTGCCCGAAAGGGCATAATCGTCCAGCTGCGCGGTGCAGTCGGCGTAGTCAGTCGTAATACCCGCGGCGTTTTGGAACGTGCCGCGCCAAAAGCGGGAAAGATCTGCCGTCGATATGGGATAGAGCGTCTTGTCGGCGACGGCAAGCGTGGCCGTCGTGTCCCAGGGTCCGTTGGCCGAAAGGCCAATCTGCAGGTCGGAGCTCTCGTCGCTTACCGTATGCGCCACGGGCGTCACGTTGGTGTAGCGCGAGTTGCTAAACCAGGCGTAGGTGGCGGCGCTCAGGGCAGCTACCAGCACCAGCATCCATGCGGCCGCAGCAACCATGCGGCGGCGCGAGCTTAGGATGTCTTTGATGTTCGATGTACTCATCCCCGGCCCCCTTACGAACGCTTGCCAGCAAAGCGCAGCGCCAGCGATTGCAGGCTGGTGGCGGCCAGGTTGTTGGTGCAGTCGGGGTCGCAGCCTTCCAGCCACACGTACACATCCACGCGCACGGGCATGCTGCGGTTGGCGCCCTTGGCGGCAGCGGGCAGGCTGCAGATCTTGGTCGTGGCCTCCTTGAGGCTCACGACGCCGGTGTCTTCGTTGTAGTCGCAGAAGTTTGCGCTGGTCAGCTGGTCAAAATGGACCGTGGCGCCGTCGGAGCGGCTGCTGTCGAGCACCAGGTGGTTCTGCTCGTTCTCGTCGGCGTCCTTGCCATCGAGCGTGTTGTAGCGCGCCTGAGGATTGTGCTCGTCCGAGACCTCAAAGACGTACTGGCCCGTAACGATGTCGCCCTGCCCTGGAGCATAGGCGACCAGCCCCCACGCGCA
>ENA-OQBV01001302-OQBV01001302.1-human-gut-metagenome-genome-assembly--contig:-NODE-1302-length-12509-cov-2.155710_pt1 | contig 12509 bp, 15 predicted proteins | sample MGYA00242750_ERZ504559 | MGnify/ENA primary metagenome ERZ504559 (study PRJEB26092, sample SAMD00036230) | human gut metagenome | host: Homo sapiens | study: EMG produced TPA metagenomics assembly of...
CACCCCCGGCCCCTCCTCCCCACAGGGGAGAGGGGAGAAACCATAGTGAGTACTTACATTACCGCAGCAAATGCCTGTGCCACGCGATGAACGTTGCTGGCATTGAGACCCGCGACGCACATGCGGCCGCTGGCAATCAGGTAGACGCCGAACTCGTCGCGCAGACGGTCGACCTGCGCGGCGCTCAAACCGGTGTAGCTGAACATCCCGCGCTGCCTGATCAGATAATCAAAGTTATGCCCCGGTACCGCCTCTTTCAGCACGTTGACCAGCTCCTGACGCATCGACAGAATGCGCTTACGCATGGATTCCACTTCGGCAAGCCAGCTAGCTTTCAGCTGTTCGTCACCGAGTACCGTCGCCACAACCTGCGCACCAAAGTTCGGGGGGCTGGAGTAGATACGGCGCACCGTAGCTTTAAGCTGGCCCAGCACGCGGCTGGCAGCTTCGGCATCTTCGCAGACCACGGATAGCCCGCCGACGCGTTCGCCATACAGGGAGAAGATTTTCGAGAAAGAGTTGCTCACCAGCACAGGCAGGCCGGCACTCGCAACGGCGCGGATAGCATAGGCATCGTCTTCCATCCCGGCGCCAAAGCCCTGATAGGCGATGTCGAGGAATGGAATCAGGTTGCGAGCCTTGAGCACCTCAATGACGGCATCCCACTGGTCATTGGTGAGGTCCGCACCCGTTGGGTTGTGGCAGCACGGATGCAGCAGCACAATGCTGCGCGCCGGCAACGTTTTCAGTTTTTCCAGCAGGGCTTCAACGCGCACGCCGTTGGTTTCGCTGTCAAACCACGGATAAGTCTCGACATTAAAGCCTGCGCCCTCAAAAATTGCGACGTGGTTTTCCCACGTCGGGTCACTGACCCACACGCCGGAATCCGGGAAGTATTTTTTCAGGAAATCAGCACCGACTTTCAGCGCGCCCGATCCACCCAGCGTCTGGATGGTCGCCACACGTTTTTGCGCAAGTACCGGATGATCGGCCCCAAACAGCAGCGGTGCAATGGTATTGCGGTACGCATTGAGCCCTTCCATCGGCAGATAGAGCGACGCTCCATGCGGGACCGCATTCAGACGCGCTTCGGCTTCGGCAACGGCTTGTAACTGAGGAATAATACCCTCTTCGTTGTAATACAAACCGATGCTGAGGTTCACTTTATCGCTGCGAGGATCTTCTTTGAAACGCTCCATTAAGGAGAGAATAGGGTCGCCGGCATAGGCGTCAACGTTCTGAAACACGCGATGGTTCTCCGGAATTCGATGAGGCAGGAGTTTCAACAATAAACCGGAAGTGGGAGAAGGTCGAGAGGATGTTAATAAAGTTGAAGTGAGGTTAATAACCTCACTTCACAGACGGTTCAGTCAAGGTATTTCATCGCCACCCGGGAGGTCAGGCGCGTGATAAGTTCGTAAGCACTCACTTTCGTGATTTCAGCAATGCGCTCAACGGGCAGGCCCTCACCCCACATCACCACATCATCACCTGCTTTATCCTGGGCGTCGGGTCCAAGGTCCACGCAAATCATGTCCATCGCGACGCGACCGACAATGTTGACCTCGCGACCATTGACCAGCACCGGTGTACCTGTCGGTGCAGCACGCGGATAGCCATCTCCGTAGCCCATCGCCACCACGCCAAGGCGCGTGTCGCGCTCGCTAATCCAGGTGCCGCCATAGCCCACCGGCTCGCCCGCTTTGTGCTCACGCACGGCAATCAGATTCGAGACCAGCGACATCACTGGCTTAAAGCCAAAGTCCGGCCCCCAGGGTTTGCTCTCCAGAGGCGACACGCCATAAAGAATAATGCCCGGGCGCGCCCAGTCAAAGTGCGACTGCGGCCACAGCAGGATCCCGCCGGAAGCCGCAATCGAGCGCATTCCCGGCTTGCCTTCGCAGAAGGTGTTAAAGATATCGAGCTGCTGCTCGGTTGCCCCACATTCAGGCTCATCGGCACGCGCAAAATGGCTGACGATGTTCACGGGCTGGCGCACGTTTTTGCACCGGCACAAACGCTGATAAAACGCCTCCGCATTTTCCGGGCGAACGCCCAGACGGTGCATGCCCGTGTCGAGCTTCATCCAGACGGTAACGGGTTCACTCAGCTCGGCGTTTTCCAGCGCGGACAGCTGTTCTTCATTATGTACCGCCGTGTGCAGATGCTGGTCAGCAATCGTAGGCAAGTCTGTGGCTTCGAAAAAGCCTTCCAGCAGCAAAATGGGTTGCGTGATCCCCCCCGCACGCAGGCGGAGAGCTTCTTCAAGACGGGCGACGCCAAAGGCGTCGGCATCGGGGAGCGTTCGCGCGGTCTCAAGAAGACCGTGTCCGTAAGCGTTCGCTTTCACGACTGCAACGAGCTTGCTGGCGGGCGCCAGTTCACGCAAACGTTGCAGGTTGTGTCGCAGAGCGCGGCGGTTAATGACTACAGTTGCCGCTTGCATTTGAATTCCTTAGAAATTACTCATCATCATATTGAGGACCGGCGTAGTTGTCGAAACGCGACCACTGTCCGTTAAAGGTCAGACGCACCGTCCCGATCGGGCCGTTACGTTGTTTACCAATAATAATTTCGGCGATCCCTTTCAGGTCGCTGCTCTCGTGATAAACCTCATCACGGTAGATGAACATGATTAAGTCGGCATCCTGCTCGATGGAGCCGGATTCACGCAGGTCGGAGTTGACCGGGCGTTTATCGGCACGTTGTTCCAGGGAGCGGTTCAGCTGCGACAGCGCCACCACCGGCACGTGCAGCTCTTTGGCTAACGCCTTGAGCGAGCGGGAAATCTCTGCAATTTCCAGCGTACGGTTGTCGGAGAGCGACGGCACGCGCATCAGCTGGAGGTAGTCGATCATGATGAGGCCGATACCGCCGTGTTCGCGGGCGATACGGCGCGCGCGGGAACGCACTTCCGTCGGCGTCAGGCCAGAGGAGTCATCGATATAGATGTTACGTTTTTCCAGCAGAATGCCCATCGTGCCGGAGATACGCGCCCAGTCTTCATCATCGAGCTGGCCGGTACGGATACGGGTCTGGTCCACGCGCGACAGCGATGCCAGAGAACGCATCATAATCTGCTCGGAGGGCATCTCAAGACTGAAGATGAGTACAGGTTTATCCTGCAACATTGCGGCGTTTTCGACGAGGTTCATCGCAAATGTCGTTTTACCCATCGACGGACGCGCCGCAACGATAATCAGATCCGACGGCTGCAGGCCGGCGGTCTTTTTGTTGAGGTCGTCATAACCGGTGTTGACCCCGGTGACACCATCGTGCGGTTGCTGGAACAACTGCTCGATACGCGCCACGGTCGCGTCGAGCACATCGGCAATGTTTTTAGGCCCTTCGTCTTTGTTCGCACGGCTTTCGGCGATTTTAAAGACGCGGGACTCCGCCAGGTCGAGCAGGTCTTCGCTGGTGCGCCCCTGCGGATCAAAACCGGCTTCGGCGATCTCGTTCGCCACCGATATCATTTCACGGACGACGGCACGCTCCCGCACGATATCGGCATAAGCGCTGATGTTCGCCGCGCTTGGCGTGTTTTTTGACAGTTCTGCCAGGTAGGCAAACCCGCCGACGCTGTCCAGCTGACCCTGACGCTCAAGCGATTCCGCGAGCGTAATCAGGTCAATCGGGCTGCCCGACTCCTGCAGGCGCGCCATTTCGGTAAAGATATGACGGTGCGGACGGGTGTAGAAATCCTCAGACACCACGCGCTCAGCGACGTCGTCCCAGCGTTCGTTATCCAGCATTAAACCGCCCAACACCGACTGTTCCGCTTCAATCGAGTGCGGCGGGACTTTTAACCCTGCGACCTGGAAATCACGCTCGCGGGGTTCAGTCTGTTTGTTGAAGGGTTTGTTTCCTGCCATAGTGAATGGAGTTACCGAGATAAAGAGTGGGTCGAAAGATTACCATATTTTTTCTTACGGAGGGAGCATGGCAACGCGCATTGAGTTCCAGAAACACGGCGGTCCGGAAGTACTGAAAGCGGTGGAGTTTACCCCCGCAGTGCCTGGCGAGAACGAAATTCAGGTTGAAAACAAAGCTATCGGCATTAACTACATCGATACCTATATTCGCGGCGGTCTCTACCCGCCTCCGTCAATGCCGAGTGGTCTGGGCACCGAGGCGGCCGGTGTCGTCATTAAAGTGGGCAGCGCGGTTAAGCATATTAAAGAGGGCGACCGCGTGGTGTATGCGCAATCTGCGCTGGGCGCTTACAGCTCCGTCCACAACGTTCCGGCGGATAAAGCCGCTCTGCTGCCTGGCGCAATCTCCTTCGAGCAGGCGGCCGCTTCGTTCCTGAAGGGGTTAACGGTTTACTATCTGCTGCGCAAAACCTATGAAATTAAACCCGACGAGCAGTTTCTTTTTCATGCCGCAGCGGGTGGCGTGGGGCTGATTGCCTGCCAGTGGGCGAAAGCCTTAGGCGCGAAACTCATCGGTACCGTGGGCAATGCCCAAAAAGCGCAGCGTGCGCTGGACGCGGGGGCGTGGCAGGTGATCAACTATCGCGAAGAGAGCATCGTCGAGCGCCTGAAAGAGATTACTGGCGGTAAAAAAGTGCGTGTGGTGTATGACTCGGTGGGCAAAGACACCTGGGAGGCGTCGCTGGACTGCCTGCAACGTCGCGGGCTGATGGTGAGCTTTGGGAATGCGTCAGGCGCTGTCACTGGCGTCAATCTTGGCATCCTGAATCAGAAAGGCTCGCTCTACGTGACCCGCCCTTCCCTGCAGGGCTATATCACCAACCGGGAAGAACTGGAGGAAGCCAGCAACGAGCTATTCTCGCTGATCGCCAGCGGCGTGATTAAGGTGGACGTGGCGGATGCGCAGAAATATCCGCTGACCGATGCGCAGCGTGCGCATGAGGTGCTGGAAAGCCGGGCGACACAGGGTTCAAGTTTACTCATTCCCTGAGCCCCAAAAAGAAATTGGGCTTCCCGTGGGAAGCCCTTTCTTTTTTTAGTTCGGCTGTATGTAGGGTACAGCTCGATGAATTCTGTAGCGGCAGCCATAGTGACAGATTCGATAAGTAAATCCTATTCTGTTCTAAGTAATGCTGCCGGGAAAGTTACAAGTATGTGACGAACCCCTCAATACCTTAGTAACGGAAGCGGTTATTGCGCTGATAAGTCGGCAGTTTTGGTGATTTAATCGCCCGTATCGCCCACACCACCGCAATGGCCAGTAATAACCACGGCAGCAGTTTGATGGTCAGGGCAAACAGTCCGCCGATAAACATCACCACCGTCGCCACGACGAGCGCAGCGAGAATGCCGAGCAGCGAAACGCCCGTGGCTAACAGCATGACAAAAAAGCCAATGACAAAAAGTAGTTCCAGCATGGTGCTCTCCCACGAATTCCCGAGTAATACAGTCTGTATTACAAGAATCATGCCAAAACTAAACCATTGTTCTTAAAGAAAAACGCCCCGCAATGATATGCAGGGCGTGGTGAATTTGACGATCTTTTAGCGAAAAATTATCGTTTATCTGCGACCAGTCGCAGCGCATGTTCCAGCACCTCGATATCCGCACCGGCTTTATGTGCGTTCTCACTGAGGTAACGACGCCACTGCCGCGCCCCCGGTATGCCCTGGAACAGGCCCAACATATGGCGGGTAATGTGGCCGAGATACGCTGCCGTTGCTCAGCTCGCGCTCAATGTAAGGATACATGGCGCGCACGACGGCAACCGGATCGGTATCGGCGCCGTCAACGCCAAAGATTTCACGGTCGACCGTCGCCAGAATGCCCGGGTTCTGATAGGCCTCGCGTCCGACCATCACGCCGTCCATATGTTCGAGGTGCAATTTGGCTTCTTCAAGCGACTTAATACCGCCGTTGATCGACATCGTCAGATGCGGGAAATCACGTTTTAAGCTGATATACGCGCGGATAGTCCAGCGGTGGGATCTCACGGTTCTCTTTCGGGCTCAGGCCGGAGAGCCAGGCTTTACGGGCGTGGATGATAAACATCTCGCATTCGCCTTTGCCGGACACCGTGTTGATGAAATCGCACAGGAATTCGTAACTGTCCTGGTCATCAATACCGATACGGGTTTTCACCGTTACCGGAATCGATACCACATCGCGCATCGCTTTGACGCAATCAGCGACCAGTTGCGCATTCCCCATCAGACAGGCACCAAACATTCCATTCTGTACACGATCGGAAGGGCAACCCACGTTGAGGTTAATTTCGTCATAGCCCCGTTGTTCAGCAAGCTTTGCGCACTGCGCCAGCGCAGCCGGATCGCTCCCGCCCAGTTGCAAAGCGACCGGATGTTCTTCTTCGCTATACGCCAGATAATCGCCTTTACCATGAATGATCGCGCCGGTGGTTACCATCTCCGTGTAGAGCAGCGTCTGGCTGGACAGTAAGCGCAAAAAGTAGCGGCAATGTCTGTCCGTCCAGTCGAGCATCGGCGCGATAGAAAAACGATGAGCGGGAAAAGCGGTAGACTGAGATTCAGGCAGCATGGCGAATATTCAAGCATCCGGTTAAAAAAGGGGCGCTACTATAGCATAAAGATACACCACAGGCGCATAGTGCGCCGCGCTTCGCCCCTCACCTGAAATGATTACTTTTTCCGCGGCTTACCGTCGTGTGGACCGAAGAACTGCGGCGGATGGTCAACCCAACGATCCTGGCGCGTCGCGGCATAGCCGGGATTGAGCGGGTAATAAATGCGGTTGTACTTCTTGTTGGCCTCGCCCACCACCAGTAACCGAACCTCTTCATCCGTGTTGTTGATAAAGGTATGGCAGACGCCAGTTCCGGCAGGAAATCCCACGCTGTCGCCGGGTTCAAGTTTCCACAAATAGCCATTAATCCAGGCTTCAGGATAGCCCTCAAGCACGTAGATAAACTCTTCTTCGTCACTCTCTGCATGGGGATAGGATGTCCGACGCCCGGGCAATAAACGCTCATGATGAATGCCGATACGTCGGAGGCCAAGGCTGCGGGCCAGCGGTGCACCGATAGAAAAGAGCTCATTACTGTCGGGGTAGGTGGCGTCATCCGGTCCTTCTATGTCGCGCCAGTGCTTAATACAGTCTGGTTTTTTCATGATGATATTCCCGATTTGCGATGCGTCAGGTATAGCACAGCCTGACGGATATCGGTGTTTTTACCAGAACATGATAAAGTGAGGGTTTTACGTCCCAGAACATCCGAGGTGCTCAATGGATAAGTCCACAAAAGAGCTGTTAGCGCAGGCCGAAAAGCTGTGCGCGCAACGCAATGTGCGCCTGACTCCGCAGCGCCTTGAAGTCTTACGTCTGATGAGCCTACAACAGGGTGCCATCAGCGCCTATGACCTGCTCGACCTGCTCCGTGAAAGCGAGCCGCAGGCTAAACCGCCGACAGTGTATCGCGCGCTGGATTTCCTGCTGGAACAAGGATTTGTTCATAAAGTGGAATCCACAAACAGCTATGTACTGTGCCATCTTTTCGATCAGCCCACCCACACGTCGGCCATGTTTATCTGCAACCGTTGTGGCGTAGTGAAAGAAGAAGCTGCGGAAGGCGTGGAAGACATTATGCATACGCTGGCGGCAAGAATGGGGTTTGCCCTGCGTCATAATGTGATTGAAGCACACGGGCTGTGTTCAGCGTGTGTCGAGGTGGAAGCGTGTCGACATCAGGATGAGTGTCAGCATGACCACTCTATTCTGGTGAAAAAAAAGCCGCGTTAGCAAGCAAAAGAAAAGGCGGCCTAAAGCCGCCCCAGTAGGTTATTCAGCGTTACCAGCGGTAATCGTTGCGGGTTTCCCAGTCTTTGACTTCGTTTTCCGCCTGATCTTTCGCGTAGCCGTAACGTTCCTGAATTTTACCGACAAGCTGATCGCGCTTACCTTCAATGACGGTCATATCGTCATCCGTCAGCTTACCCCCACTGTTCTTTCGCTTTACCTTTGAACTGCTTCCAGTTGCCGCCGATTTCGTCTTTATTCATCATCGTGTCCTCTTAGTTAAGCGTCGGGTCGTAACGTCCGTTACGTTCTTTTCTGCTGGACGTGATAATTATTGTAGTTAAGGATTCGGCGGTTGATTTCATATTCGGAATCTTTAACCATCACGATATATCGTGACGCGAAGGAAACCAGGTATTGTTTTGCCAGTGGCGGCGCCATATAAAAGCCAGCGACAGGCCACGCAGAGAGAGAAAGACCGCAAGCGCCAACCACAAACCGTGATTACCCAGCCAGGGAAGCGTCAGCAGCGTCAGGCCAAATCCCGCCGCCGCAACGGCCATACTGTTACGCATTCCGCCCCGCGCGTCGCACCAATAAACATGCCGTCCAGCAGATAACACCAGACACCCACCACCGGTAAGATGACTTGCCAGATGAGATAGTGGCTCGCCAGTTCGCGCAGCGCAGGGAGAGAGGTCAGTAAGGCAACAATCTGTTCGCCGAAGCAGGCATAGACCACGGCAAACACCAGCGCTACCAGTCCTGACTGACGGCAGGCTGCCCGCCAGACATCATGAAGCTGCCCGCTTTCACGCGCTCCATACGCCTGCCCTGAATGTGCTTCAACCGCGTAGGCAAAGCCGTCCAGCGCATAGGCGGTAAACGTCAGCAGCGTCATCAATACCGCGTTGACCGCGACGATTTCAGGCCCCAGCCGTGCACCGAAGACCGTCAGCGCGCCGAAGCAGAGTTGCAGAAGCAGCGAGCGCAGCATGATGTCACGGTTAAGCGCCAGCAGCTTACGGATATTGCCGCGCCATGCGGTTTTCAGCAGCGCGAGGGAGATCCCGCGCATCGCCAGCACGCGCCAGACCATCCACAGCCCCATCACAAAGGTCCCGTATTCAGCAATCGCCGTCGCCAGTGCCGCGCCCCGCACGTTCATATGGAGGCCCATCACCAGCCAGAGATCCAGCACGATGTTGAGCAGGTTTCCCACGACCAGCAGAATCACTGGCGCACGAGCATACTGAACGCCCAGTAACCAACCCAGCAGAACCAGATTTGCCAGCGAAGCGGGCGCACTGAGCCAGCGGATTTCGAGAAAACGTCGCGCCTGCTCCAGTACCGCCTCACTGCCGCCAACGATATGGAGCGCAAGGTCAATCAGGGGATCACGGAGTAAAACGATTAACGCGCCCGCGCCCAACGCAAGAATCAGCGGCTGCACCAGCGCCCGCGCCAGACGTAACGGATCTTTTGCACCATACGCCTGTGCCGTGAGTCCGGTGGTGCTCATGCGCAAAAAGAGCAGCAGCATAAAGAGGAAGCTGGTTGCCGTCGCGCCAATCGCCACGCCGCCAAGATAGACAGGGGAATCGAGATGCCCAATAACGGCCGTATCGACCAGACCCAGCAAGGGCACGGTGATATTGGAGAAAATCATCGGCAGTGCAAGACGCCACAATGCCTTATCGGATGCCGTCAGCAGTGACATGAGAAACACCGGGAGTGGTCAATAAGGCAGGCTACAGCGGAACCGTAGCCTGTCAGGAAGAGATTACAGCCATTCACCGTTGCGAATCACACCGACCGCCAGACCTTCGATAGAGAAGCTCTGTTCGCGGAGATCGACCACAATGGGAGAGAACTCGCTGTTTTCGGGCAGCAACTGAACGGTGTTACCCTGCTTTTTCAGACGCTTAACGGTCACTTCGTCATCAATGCGCGCGACCACCACCTGGCCGTTCCGCACATCCTGCGTTTTGTGTACCGCCAGCAGATCGCCGTCGAGAATGCCGATATCTTTCATCGACATGCCGCTTACGCGCAGCAGAAAATCTGCGCTCGGCTGAACATACCAGGATCAACCTGGTAGTGGCCTTCGATATGCTGCTGCGCCAGCAGCGGCTCACCCGCAGCAACACGGCCTATCAGCGGAATGCCCGTCTCTTCTTCCACCAGCAGGCGGATACCGCGTGACGCGCCTGAAACAATTTCAATCACGCCCTTACGTGCCAGCGCTTTCAGGTGTTCTTCGGCAGCATTCGGAGAACGGAAGCCCAGACGCTGAGCGATTTCCGCACGCGTGGGTGGCATACCCGTCTGGCCGATATGATCCCGAATGAGATCAAACACCTCTTGCTGCCTGGTCGTTAATGCTTTCATTCCGCCCCCTGGGTGTATATACAGTTATGCTGTGAGTATATACAGTCAAAGGTGAATTTGGAACCAAAAACTGCACAAAAAAACCAGGGGACTTAATTATTCCTCGAGGCTCATCGGAAATGTGACCAAAGCAGCGTGACCCAGGTAATGACTGCAGTGATAATCGCCAGCAGCACAGCGGCAGAACCCATGTCTTTCGCGCGACCGGAGAGCTCGTGGAATTCTGAGCCAATACGGTCAACAACGGCCTCAATAGCGCTATTGAGAATTTCCACTATCATCACCAGAAGCACGGAACCGATGAGAAGTACGCGGGTAATAGCATCGACATCAAGGAAACAGGCGATGATGACCGCGATGATAGCGGCGACACCTTCCTGACGAAAGGCGGCTTCGTTGATCCACGCTGCACGGAAACCTTTCCATGAATAGCCGGCGGCTTTGATGATACGCGTTAACCCAGTGGTATTATTGGCCATTAAAAGAACCTTTTATGAAAAAAAGCGTCAGTAACAGGAACTGTAGCGCGTTTCGCTACAGCCTGAAGTATGACGGGTAACAACAGAAATTTTGCGCGCTTTCTGTTATCCTTGCGCCGCAATTGCATTATTAACCAGAGGCTTTACATCGTTTATGTCCGGCTGGCCACGAATTTACTACAAATTACTTAATTTACCATTAAGCATCCTGGTAAAAAGCAAGTCTATCCCAGCAGAACCCGCGCTGGAATTGGGGCTCGATACGTCGCGTCCTATTATGTACGTTTTGCCTTATAACTCGAAGGCAGACTTACTGACCCTTCGCGCCCAATGTCTGGCGCATGACTTACCTGACCCGCTTGAACCGCTGGAAGTCGACGGCACGTTGTTGCCGCGCTACGTGTTCATTCATGGCGGGCCGCGTGTATTTACCTATTACACGCCAAAAGAAGAGTCCATTAAGCTGTTCCACGACTATCTCGACCTGCACCGCAGCAATCCCGATTTGGATGTGCAGATGGTGCCGGTATCGGTGATGTTTGGCCGCCGTCCGGGCCGTGAAAAAGGCGAAGAGAATCCGCCGCTGCGTATGCTTAACGGCATCCAGAAGTTCTTCGCGGTCTCCTGGCTGGGACGCGACAGCTTTGTGCGCTTCTCCCCTTCCGTTTCACTGCGCCGAATGGCAGATGAGCACGGTACCGACAAGATCATCGCGCAGAAGCTGGCGCGCGTAGCACGTATGCACTTCGCCCGTCAGCGCCTCGCGGCCGTCGGGCCACGACTCCCGGCGCGTCAGGACCTGTTCAACAAACTATTGGCCTCCAAAGCGATCGCCCGCGCCGTTGAAGACGAAGCGCGTAGCAAGAAGATTTCGCATGAGAAAGCCCAGCAGAACGCCATTGCGCTGATGGAAGAGATTGCCGCGAACTTCTCTTACGAGATGATTCGCCTTTCCGATCGTATTCTCGGCTTTACCTGGAACCGCCTGTATCAGGGCATCAACGTTCATAACGCCGAGCGTGTACGCCAGCTGGCGCATGATGGCCATGAAATTGTCTATGTCCCCTGCCACCGCAGCCACATGGACTACCTGCTTCTCTCCTACGTGCTCTATCACCAGGGGCTGGTACCACCGCACATCGCGGCCGGTATTAACCTGAATTTCTGGCCAGCGGGCCCGATCTTCCGCCGCCTGGGCGCCTTCTTTATCCGTCGTACCTTCAAGGGCAATAAGCTCTACTCCACCGTGTTCCGCGAGTATCTGGGCGAACTGTTCAGCCGCGGCTATTCCGTGGAGTACTTCGTGGAGGGTGGTCGCTCCCCGTACCGGACGTCTGCTTGATCCGAAGACCGGCACGCTGTCGATGACCATTCAGGCGATGCTGCGCGGCGGAACCCGTCCGATCACGCTGGTGCCTATCTACATTGGTTATGAGCACGTCATGGAAGTGGGTACGTATGCCAAAGAACTGCGTGGCGCAACCAAAGAGAAAGAGAGCCTGCCGCAGATGTTGCGCGGCCTGAGCAAGTTACGCAACCTGGGTCAGGGCTACGTGAACTTTGGCGAGCCAATGCCGCTGATGACGTACCTGAACCATCACGTTCCGGAGTGGCGCGAATCCATCGATCCTATCGAAGCGGTTCGTCCTGCCTGGCTGACACCAACGGTTAACGGCATTGCATCCGAGCTGATGGTGCGTATTAACAACGCCGGTGCGGCTAACGCCATGAACCTGTGCTGTACGGCGCTTCTGGCTTCGCGTCAGCGCTCGCTGACCCGCGAACAGCTCACGGAGCAGCTGGATTGCTATCTGGACATGATGCGCAACGTGCCGTATTCCGTTGATTCAACCGTGCCTTCTGCTACCGCCAGTGAGCTTATCGATCACGCGTTGCAGATGAACAAGTTTGAAGTCGAAAAGGACACGATCGG
>ENA-OQBV01001303-OQBV01001303.1-human-gut-metagenome-genome-assembly--contig:-NODE-1303-length-12504-cov-3.140826_pt1 | contig 12504 bp, 12 predicted proteins | sample MGYA00242750_ERZ504559 | MGnify/ENA primary metagenome ERZ504559 (study PRJEB26092, sample SAMD00036230) | human gut metagenome | host: Homo sapiens | study: EMG produced TPA metagenomics assembly of...
TATTTTATCCTGTTAAAATCAAATGCGAATAAAGATAGGAAAGTTTTTTATGAAAATATGTTTCTGAATAAGCTTTTTATCTGCCGGATAAAAAAAGAGCAACATCGTAACGAAACGATGCTGCTCCATGATGAAAGTAAGTTTCCGGTATCAGCCGATTATAACTTCGCCGTCGGCAGTAACCTGATTGCCCCAGGCATTGATAGAACCACCTTCCACAGTGATTCCTTCACGGCTGACTTTTAAGGTCAGTGTACAGCGTTTGCTTCCGTTCAGTTCCGGTTGGGCGGAACCCAGCTGTTCTAGTAATTTGTCTAAGGTCAATGACTTCGTGTCATTTCCTATGCTGATCTTCAATGTAATTCCTGCTGTGCTCTGTGGTACCAGATAAAATGAAGCTTTGGTATTGTTTGCTGTATATGTACCTGTTTCACTCTTTACTCCTTTTATCTTGCCTTGCAGTCCGTCTACCACACAGGTTGTCTTGGCATTAAGACTGATAGAAAGTGATTCAAGGTCTTCGCTTGTGTAACTTTCACCCGGTGTGAAGATCAGATCCAGACGATGCAGGGCATGACTGAAGTTCAGGTATACGGCTTCGGAAGTTCCTGCAGTTACAGACTGTGCAGGGGCAAGCAGCAGATCTTTGTCTGAAGCCGTGAGTGTATTGAACTCGAATTCGCCGTTCTGTATTCTGTCCTGTTGCGGGTAACAGGCGGCTAAAGTAATTTTTGCGTTGCTGTCTGCAAGTCCGAGGCTTCCCCAGGTCAGGATGCCTGAACCGTATTCATAATCTACAGACTGGTTGTTTGCGTCATCTTCTGTCAGGAACAGTGACATTTTATCTCCTTGAGAGAAGCTTCCGCTTCCGTCATTGGCCAGCTGAGGGGCACGGGCTTGTGAGGCAATGCTGGCTACGATATGAATTGCATTGTCTGCTGCTGACGGGGTTTCCAGTACATTTTTCTTACACGAAGTCAGAGCCAGCGTTGTGGCTGCGAGTGCATAAAATAGAATCTTCTTCATGATCTATAAATTTATTGTTATTATTTACTTTACATTAGGAAAAGCTTTCTGCCAAAGGTCAAGACGCAAATCAACCAATGTCAGGGAAGTGAAACGGAAACGGGCTTTTGAGGGAGTTCCGTCTATGTTGTCCAGTGGGGGTCAGATAAGCATAATCTCCTTTCATTTCGGGTACGTTTGATTTCTCATAAACGACTTTATAGCGCTGGAGTGATGCATGATTGGGTTCATCCTCTGCACGGTTATTGTCACAGATATAAACGTAAGCGACATTTCCTTCGGCATCGAATTCTGCTCCCCAGATAACCATGGAATGGCTCTTGGTATTGGGACCGGCAAAATCGTAAGCGGCAAATCCGATGGCCTGATTATACCGGAAAGCATCTTTGAACCAAAGGTTGAATGTTTCCTTGGATGTGTCGGATGTTCCTTTTGCCACAGCATCATCTTCTGAAAACACCTTGCTGAAGAATCCATGGAAGTTCTTTTGATAACAATGTATCAGGTTCTTTTTGTTTCCGTTTATGAACCAGTTGACACCTCCGGTATCCCAGCTTCCCCGATTATCGAAAGAGGATTTGAAGAAGTTGAAAACCCTCGCTATGCTGCTGGTTGCTTTCTGTCATTCTGTTGTATTTCTCCGGCCGGCTGAGATCTTTGTATTCAGGACCATATTCCTTGTCATAGGCTTCAATGTATTTTTGGTTCTGTGCCAGCCACCAGTGAATCAGATTGGATGCTGCTGCCGCCCAACACATGTTGCCATCTCCGTAATAATTGAAGGTCTTGTTGCAGTCGAACCAGCCGGATCCTTCTTTCCAGGTCAGATATTCTTCCTCAAACAGCAGCGGGGGATACATCGTTTCATTAGCATAACGGAACCATAGCCCGTCTTCGAATTTTTTGACCCCTGGTCTGGCAGAGTAAAGATTTTCCTTGCCCGGAAAGTCGGAAGCTGTAACTCCGTACACCCAATAGGTCTGGTTGCTGAATTCCAGATCCACATTGTTGTCTTCTGTTTTCAGGGTCAGATTGAGAGTTGTCTGCATACCGGCATCGAACTTCTCCGCATTACCGTTAAATGTATACGAGGCTGATTTGCCTTCTGTTGTCAGACGAATCAGTCCTTCACCGCTACAGAATGCCTGGGTTTCCTGTGGAAGAATAATGAGGCTATAGGATTCGTTGCTAATCCGATATGGCTTGATCCAGACATAATCCGCAGACAGATTCGCAGTTGCATTTCCATCTTTCAGGGAGATCTGTCCGTTGGCAAGACTTTTCACCTCAATGGTCAGGTCATTAGGAATAGTGCCTTTTAAGTTTATGTTGATGCGGTGTAAGGCATGGTTGAATTGCAGGGTAGCCACAGCATCACTGGCACCGACCGTTGTAGTTGCAAAAAGAACATCGGCATCCGAATGATTCTTTTCGTTGCTTTGATCAGTGGGGATGCCGATATTCCGCATGATAGGATTATCATTACTGGCCGGCAATACCGGATAAATTGCGGACAAGCCGAGGCTTCCTGTTCCATAGTCGTTGCGCTGCAGCGAAGGAGTCCAGCGGTTATCTGTATATTCCAGTTGGATATTTGCCGTTTGTTGATTTCCGGTTGCCAGGACTTCAATTCTGTCACCTTCGGAAAAGCTGCCTTGACCTTGGTCGTTTGTAACTGCACGGGTATCTGTCCATGAGGCCTGGACACATGTCATAGTGAGTTCGTCACTGGCAGCCGGATATTTTTCATCCGACTGATCGCAGGATGACAGAACCCACATGCCGCCTGAAAGCAAGGCAAAAATTGTCTTTAGTTTAGTCTTTGTTATAAAAGCTTTTGCAAAAATCTGTATTAATATACAAATGAGCGCGTATAATGTTCATTCGGACAGGGTAAAAAGTCTGTTAGATACAGATCTGGACTTTAAAATTCTATTTGTCCTCAATGTCTGGAAGACTGTTCTTGCCGGTGACATACAGTTCCTGTTGCCTGATAGGTAGGCATGACAAGTACCTCGGCTATCTGCACATGAGCCGGAGCCGATGCTGCGTAATATACCACGTCAGCAATGTCGTCGCCTGTCAGCGGACGGATTCCTTTGTATACGGCGTCAGCTTTATCCTGATCTCCCCGGAAGCGGATAACGGAAAAGTTTGTCTCGACCATGCCGGGCTTGATGTTGGTGACACGTACCGGTGTATCTACCAGATCAATCCGAAGACCGTCGGACAAGGCTTTTACAGCAACTTTGGTTGCACAATACACGCTGCCTCCTGCATAGGCTGCATCGCCGGCAATGGATCCGATATTGATGACATGTCCGTAGCCTCGTTCCACCATTCCGGGAACAATCAGACGCGTCATGGCCAGTAATGCTTTGATATTGGTATCGATAACGATATCCCATTCGTCTAAGGAGCCTTCGTGTTCCTTGTCCATACCGATTACGAGTCCGGCATTGTTGATCAGTACGTCAACATGCTTCCACTGGCCTTGCAGGGAATCTACGGCTTGCTGCATAGCCTTGCGGTCGCGTACGTCAAAAGGAAGAGTAAGCACTTCTACACCTTGAGCTGTCAGTTCCTTCTTCAGGCTTTCCAGCTTTTCTGTATTTCTTCCGTTCAGAATCAGATTGCTGCCCATGGCTGCAAACTTACGTGCGCAACCTTCACCTATTCCGCTGGTTTGCACCGGTTATAAATATTGTTTTTCCTTTCATACGACTGTTCTTTATATTGGCTGATTATTAATCATTGGTTGAATCTTTCTTTTTTCTTAGGAATACCGCCGTGGGTACCGGAAGAAAATACTGAGTAAAGCTACGACTCCCAGAATCATGGGATAATACAGATAGCCGATGATGCTGATGGGAGAGAGTCCGGTGAGTTCAGCTGCAATCAGCATCTGTGCTCCGTAGGGGATGATTCCCTGTACGACACATGAGAACGTATCCAGAATACTGGCACTTTTCCGTTTGTCGATTTTGAATTGTTCTGCAATGCCGTTTGCCAGTGAGCCGACGGTAATGATGGCAATGGTATTGTTTGCTGTACAGATGTTGGCCAGACTTACCAGAGCTGCGATACTGAGTTCTCCGCCCCGTTTGTTGTTGACTTTCTGAGTAAGGCGGTGCAGGATATAATCAATTCCTCCGTTGAAGCGAACCAGTTCCAGCATACCTCCTGCCATCAGGGTGATGATGATCAGTTCGCCCATTCCGGTGATTCCATTTCCCATGGCACTGAACCATCCGAAGAAGTCAAAGCTGCCATAGATCATACCGATAATTCCCGTTGAAAGTAATCCCAGCAGCAGCACCAGCATGACGTTGATACCGGCAATGGCGGTTCCCAACACGATAAGGTAGGGAATCACTTTTCCCCATTCGACGGAAGTTATGTCTTGAGCCACTTCTATCTGACTTCCATAAATGATGTAATAGACAAAGACGACAAGGGCTGCCGGGATGGCAATCATAAAATTAGCCCGGAACTTGTCGCGCATGGCGCATCCCTGTGTCCGTGTGGCAGCGATCGTGGTATCGGATATAAACGAAAGATTGTCGCCGAAGAATGCTCCGCTAATGACCAGTGCCGTCATAAAAGGCATGCTGACGTCTGTTTTTCCGGCGATACCGGCTGCAACGGGTACCAGTGCAATGATTGTTCCGACAGAAGTCCCGATGGAAAGGGAGATGAAACAGGAGGCCAGAAAGATACCTGCCAGCAACAGGTTGTTCGGAAGCAGATGTAAGGTCAGGTTGACGGTTGCATCTATCGCTCCCATGGCTTTGGCCGATTGGGCGAAAGCTCCTGCAAGAATAAAGATCCAGATCATCAGCATGATGTTCTTATTGGCGGCTCCCGCCGAGAACTGGAGAACGCGGTCGTTCAGACTGAGCCCTTTGGTTGTCGCTACGGCATAGACGGATGCCACCAGAAAGGCAACCGTGATGGGAACTTTATAGAAATCATTTACGATGAGAGAGGTTACAAGATATAGACAGAGAAAAACTGCCAGGGGAGCCAGTGCCCATCCGTTGGGCTTGTTGACGATGGGAGTCAGTTTCTTCAGATTCATGAGTTGGACAATACTTTTTTTAATTACGCTGCAAAGATAATCATTTCTGTGCATATATAAAAAAACACAGGCACACATGGATGAACCATGTGGCCTGTGAGTAAATTATGGATATGGTATTAAGGTATAATTAATTACTTCTTACCTTCCAATTGCTGTTTCAGAGCTACCAAAGCGTCGATGTCACCCAGGGTAGTAGAAGCAGCCTGGTTCTGAATCATCGGAGTTTCTTCTTTCTTAGAAGAAGCTTTCTTTGCAGCTTTCTTTTCTGCTTTTTCTTCTGCCTTTGCAGCATCTTCGAAGATACGGCTGTGAGACAGGATGATACGCTTAGCGTCCTTGTTGAATTCGATTACCTTGAACGGCAGTTTTTCATCCAGCTGAGCCTGTGAACCGTCTTCCTTAACCAGGTGTTTCGGAGTAGCGAAACCTTCTACACCATAAGGCAGAGCAACAACAGCACCCTTATCCAGCATTTCGATGATAGTACCTTCGTGAACAGATCCTACAGTGAATATTGTTTCGAATACGTCCCAAGGATTTTCTTCCAGCTGCTTGTGGCCGAGGCTCAAGCGACGGTTTTCCTTGTCGATTTCCAGAACCTGTACTTCGATGTCTGCACCGATCTGAGTGAATTCAGAAGGATGTTTGATCTTCTTAGTCCATGACAGGTCAGAGATGTGGATCAGTCCGTCTACACCTTCTTCGATTTCTACGAATACACCGAAGTTAGTGAAGTTGCGAACCTTAGCAACGTGTTTAGAACCTACAGGATACTTTTCTTCGATAGTTTCCCATGGGTCAGCTTTCAGCTGTTTGATACCCAGAGACATCTTACGCTCTTCACGATCCAAAGTCAGGATAACAGCTTCTACTTCGTCACCAACTTTCATGAAGTCCTGTGCAGAACGCAGGTGCTGTGACCAAGACATTTCAGATACGTGGATCAGACCTTCAACGCCCGGAGCGATTTCGATGAATGCACCGTAGTCAGCCATAACGACTACTTTACCTTTCACGTGGTCACCAACTTTCAAGTTAGGATCCAGTGCGTCCCAAGGATGCGGAGTCAGCTGCTTCAGACCCAGAGCAATACGTTTCTTTTCGTCGTCGAAGTCCAGAATAACTACATTCAGCTTCTGATCCAGCTGAACAACTTCGCGAGGATCGCTTACACGGCCCCAAGACAGGTCAGTGATGTGGATCAGACCGTCTACGCCGCCCAAGTCGATGAATACACCGTAAGATGTGATATTTTTAACAGTACCTTCCAGTACCTGTCCTTTTTCAAGCTTACCAATGATTTCTTTCTTCTGCTGTTCCAGTTCAGCTTCAATAAGAGCCTTGTGAGAAACAACAACGTTCTTGAATTCCTGGTTGATTTTTACAACCTTGAATTCCATAGTCTTTCCTACGAATACGTCGTAGTCGCGGATAGGTTTCACATCGATCTGAGAACCCGGCAAGAATGCTTCGATGCCGAATATGTCTACGATCATACCACCCTTCGTGCGGCACTTGATGTAACCCTTGATAATTTCTTCGTTTTCGAGAGCTGCGTTTACGCGATCCCAAGAGCGGGTAGCGCGAGCTTTCTTGTGTGACAGGATCAGCTGACCTTTTTTGTCTTCCTGATTTCGATGTATACTTCAACAGTATCACCTTACTTTCAGATCCGGGGTTGTAACGGAACTCGCTCAGAGGAATGATACCGTCTGATTTGTAACCGATGTTAACTACAACTTCACGCTTGTTCATAGCGATAACTGTACCGTCTACAACTTCGCGGTCGTTTACTTTGCTCAGTGTGCTGTCGTAAGCTTTTTCCAGATCTTCTTTGCTTACGGTTGTTGTTGCATCACCGTTTTCGTAAGCATCCCAGTTGAAATCTTCAATAGGAGCAATGTTTTTTAAGTTTTCCATTAAATTAATAAATTGTTTGTAAATAACTAATTGTGTTAGACTTTATATTGTTTATAAAACCGGGTGCAAAGGTACAATAAATTCCTGAAATACAAAAGAAATCTGAGTGATAAAAGTTTTTTAACAGAGAGACCGTACAATGCGCCCGGATCGACCGCACGATGAGGCTGAATCGACCGCACGATTGAACGGCAACGACCGCACGTTCAGGCGGAATTCGTGCGGTCGTTGTTGCGGCGTTGTTTCTTCGTATTTTTGCCGGAGAATTTATCAGTTGTCCAGTGAATAGTCAATGGTGGTAACCACGCGTACTTTCTTTATGTAAGGAGTATTGGCGTCGCGGTCGTTGATGCTGAACTGTCCTTGATAGGCATGCATGATCTTGCCCAGTTTGCTGTCGGAGTCTTTGGCAAATTTTTCAGCAGCTTCACGGGCATTCTTGGTTGCCTCTTCGATCATCTGAGGCTTGATCTTGTTCAGGCTGGTGTATTCGTATTGTACGTTGTAACGGTATTCTCCGCCGACAATGGCAATACCGTATTTAAGCAGTTCGCCTTGTTCGCTGATAAGGCCACGCACCAGATCCACCTTATCGGATGTTACGGTGATGACACTTGTCACGTTATAGCGGTATGCAGGGGCAGGAGTGCTTCCGTACCGTTCCGCTTTCATGTCGATGATTTCCGGTGCGCTGATACTGATTTCCTTTTCTTCCAGTCCTTTCTGTTTCAGGAACTGTACGATGGTCTGATTGCTTTTCTTGATTTCATCATAGAGAGAGTTCAGGTCGTTGCCCAGGCTTTTGTAGACTAAAGGCCAGGTCACTTTGTCGGCCGGGACTTCCATTTCTGCCAGTCCTTTTACGTTGACTATGCGGTCTTTCTCAGCGAAGGTGCTGAATCCGCGTTCAATAAATACGCCTAACAGCAACATTCCCACTGCGAGAATGATAGCTTCTGTTCTAAAGTTCTTCATAATGATTTATTAAATTTAAAAGTGATATACTTTGAGGCCTTCTATTGGACTTTTAACAAATGTTCCGACCGAAATGTTCATCTGGCGGGCTGTCTCCTCGATTTCTTTCCGGAAAAACCAGGCAATGGAGCCGACAAATGAAACGGGCTGATCAGACTCGTAAGGAAGTATGTTGCGAAGGAAAAACTCCCGGAAGCAGTCCGACAGGAAATGCTGTACTTCCGTTTCCTCCTTGTGCCTATATATATAAGGTGTAAATCCGGCCAGAAAACGGTTGGCTTGCGGCTGGCGGTACACCCTGTCCAGAATATCAGCCATCGTGAGCTTGTATTCTTCCAGCAGTCCGTCCCGTAATTTTTCCGGAAGCTGTCCTTTCAGACAGTCGCCGATAAAGCGCTTGCCCAGATACGCTCCGCTGCCTTCATCGCCGAGAATATATCCCAGAGGCGGAATGTTCCGCACAATCTGCCGGCCGTCGTACAGGCAGGAGTTTGATCCAGTTCCCAAAATGCAGGCTATTCCCGGATGATCCTTGCAGGCAGAGCGGGCTGCACCCAGCAGGTCGCTTTCTACGGAAATCTGTGCGTTGGTGAAAAAAATCTGTAAGATTCGGGCTACTTCCAGGCTTTTGGTCGGTGTACATCCGGCTCCGTAAAAGAAAATCCGGTGGCAGGAAGCCGGAGAAACAGGGAGATGGGGGAGCAGTTGCTTTTCCAGAATCGTGCATATTATGGAGGGAGACTGATGGAATGGATTGATTCCTTCTGTCTGGAATTGCAGGCCGTCGGTCGGATTGTTACCGATATACCAGTCGGTCTTGGTTGCTCCACTGTCAGCTAACAGCAACATGTTTAGATCAGTTTTAAGGTGTGTGTAAAAAGAATAAAAGGGATTCCTCCCTTTTATTCCGTATGATTTTGATTAGTGGCAATGTCCGCATCCGCCTCCGCAGCAGCCGTCTTCATCGTGATGATGACCGTGACCTCCGCAGCCTTCTTCGTGTCCGCCGCATCCGCCTCCACAGCCTTCACATCCGCCGCCGCATCCATCACCGCTCATCATGTTGAGCAGGCTTTCGATTTCTTTGTTGGTAGCCGGACGCATTTCGATGATGGTTCCTTCGAAAGTCAGGTCCTTGCCTGCGTGCGGGTGGTTCAAATCCAATACGACTTTGTCTTCTGTGATTTCACCGACATTGGCATAGAAATGATTTCCTTCGGCATCGTTCAGCATAATGATGTTGCCCGGGAAAATGTTTTCGCTGTCGAATTTTCCGTCTGCTCCGTTGAACATGCTCTTGGGAACCTGACGTACGTTGTCTTCATCGCGTTCGCCGTATGCTTCCTTGCACGGGATGGTGAAGCTGAAGTTGCTTCCTTTTTCAAGGGCAGTGATTTCCTTTTCAAAGCGGTCGAGTGTGTAACCGATTCCTGAGATGAACTGGAACGGATGGTCAGCCGGAGCTTCTTCCAGCAGTTCTTTCTTTCCATCTGTAAGGGTATACAGCTTATAAGCTACTGTGATGTACTTATTTTCCATTATAGTCAATTTAAATAAAAAGTGAATAAATTCTTCGCAAAGATACGAAGAACTCGTGGATTTCCCAAATTATCCTTCGGACGGATGGCGTGATGTATCCTATAAATAAGGTGAAAACCGGGAAAGCAATTATTCCCGGGAAATGGTCAGCCGGCTTTGGCCGGGAGGTGTCCAAACGTATTTTTGTTTGCTGAAATGATGTTTTCGGGATAAACTGATAGCTGGATGTGTTAAATTCTTACGAATATTCGTTGTTATAGGGAAAAAAGTATCAGATTTATTTGTTTGTTACAAAAAAGCCTTTACCTTTGCAAGTGTAAAATAAAAAACGAGAGATATGAATCCAACAACTATTCTAAATAACCTGGCAGTCCTGCATATTATTCACGTCGTGGTCGAAACTCCAAGAGGTGAGTAAGGTTTGTGCGTATAGTTGTATGATAAAGATATGAACGAAAGCCTTTCTCGCCATTAGTGAGAGAGGCTTTTTTAATTGAAAAATAAAATCGGAAAGATGAAACATCAGTTACGCAGTTCGATGAGTACACAAGGCCGCCGTATGGCAGGTGCCCGCGCACTATGGGTGGCCAATGGTATGAAAAAGGAAATGATGGGTAAGCCGATCATTGCCGTTGTCAATTCATTTACACAGTTTGTTCCCGGTCACACTCATCTTCATGAGATCGGTCAGCAGGTGAAGGCTGAAATTGAAAAGCTGGGATGCTTTGCAGCCGAATTCAATACCATTGCCATTGACGACGGGATTGCCATGGGACATGACGGCATGCTGTATTCATTGCCTTCGCGTGACATCATTGCCGACAGCGTTGAGTATATGATCAATGCCCACAAGGCAGATGCGATGGTGTGCATTTCCAACTGCGACAAGATTACTCCGGGTATGCTGATGGCAGCCATGCGTCTGAATATCCCCACCGTATTTGTTTCCGGCGGCCCGATGGAAGCCGGCCAGTGGAAGGGAAAACAACTGGATCTGATTGATGCGATGATCCAGTCGGCCGATCCGACAGTCAGCGATGAAGACGTGGCAGAAATTGAGCGTCACGCGTGTCCGGGATGCGGAAGCTGTTCGGGAATGTTTACTGCCAATTCGATGAACTGTCTGAATGAAGCAATCGGACTGGCACTTCCGGGTAACGGAACTATCGTGGCGACTCATGCCAACCGTCAGCAGCTGTTCCGTGATGCCGCCGCCCTGATCGTGAAAAATGCTTATAAGTATTATGAAGAAGGTGATGACAGTGTACTTCCCCTCAGCATTGCTACCCGGAAAGCTTTCCTGAACGCCATGACGCTGGATATTGCCATGGGCGGTTCGACAAATACCGTGTTACACCTGCTGGCCATTGCCCATGAAGCCGAAGTCGATTTCCGTATGGACGATATCGACATGCTTTCGCGACGGGTTCCCTGCCTTTGCAAGGTGGCCCCCAACACCCAGAAGTATCATATTCAGGATGTGAACCGTGCCGGAGGAATTCTCGGTATTCTGGGAGAACTTTCCAAGGGAGGCTTGCTGGACACTTCGGTTCGCCGGGTAGATGGTACGACATTGGCTGAAGCCATTGCCCGCTATGACATTTGCGGACAGACGGTCGATCCGGAAGCCCTCCGCATCTATTCCGAGTAGCACCGGGCGGAAAGTTCTGCATTACGCTGGGAGCACAGCAGCAGCGTTATGAAACGCTGGATACCGACCGCGCGGAAGGATGTATCCGGGATCTGTCTCATGCTTACAGCCGCGACGGCGGACTGGCTGTACTGAAAGGAAACATTGCTCTTGATGGCTGCGTGGTGAAGACGGCAGGCGTAGACGAAAGCATCTGGAAGTTCTCGGGACCGGCCAAGGTATTCGATTCACAGGAAGCTGCCTGTGAAGGTATTCTGGGCGGAAAGGTTGTGAGCGGAGATGTAGTCGTCATCACTCACGAAGGCCCGAAAGGAGGTCCGGGCATGCAGGAAATGCTTTATCCTACGTCCTATATCAAGTCGAAACATCTTGGCAAGGAATGTGCCCTGATTACAGACGGACGTTTCAGCGGAGGTACTTCGGGACTGAGTATCGGACATATCTCACCGGAAGCTGCCGCAGGCGGAAATATCGGAAAGATCATAGATGGAGATATTATTGATATTGACATACCGAACCGCAGCATCAACGTACGCTTGAGTGATGAAGAACTGGCTGCAAGACCGATGACTCCTCTGACCCGCGACCGTCAGGTTTCGAAAGCGTTGAAGGCGTATGCCAGCATGGTAAGCTCGGCCGACAAGGGAGGAGTAAGAATGATTTAAAAAAGAGAAAACTATGGCAAAGGAAAAAATGGAACAGGATCAGAAGCGTTGATGCGCTCGTTGGAACATGAAGGAATCAAGACCATCTTCGGTTATCCGGGCGGGGCAATCATGCCTGTTTTCGATGCGTTGTATGATCATCGGGATAAATTGAATCACATACTGGTTCGCCATGAACAGGGAGCAGCTCACGCGGCTCAGGGCTTTGCCCGCGTTTCGGGAGAAGTCGGAGTCTGCCTGGTGACAAGCGGTCCCGGTGCGACCAATACCATAACCGGAGTGGCGGATGCCATGATTGACAGCACACCGATTGTTGTCATTGCCGGACAGGTAGGAGCAAGTCTGCTGGGAACAGATGCCTTTCAGGAGGTGGACCTGGTAGGTATTACTCAGCCTATTTCGAAATGGAGCTATCAGATTCGCCGGGCAGAGGATGTAGCCTGGGCTGTATCACGCGCCTTCTATATTGCAAGAAGCGGACGTCCGGGCCCTGTTGTACTGGATTTTGCAAAGAATGCCCAGCAGGAACTGACTGAATACGAACCGGTAGACGTTGATTTTATCCGCAGTTACGATCCTGATCCGGAGACTGATCCGAAGGCTGTTGCCGAAGCGGTTGCACTGATCAATGAAGCACGCAAGCC
>ENA-OQBV01001304-OQBV01001304.1-human-gut-metagenome-genome-assembly--contig:-NODE-1304-length-12498-cov-2.862582_pt1 | contig 12498 bp, 12 predicted proteins | sample MGYA00242750_ERZ504559 | MGnify/ENA primary metagenome ERZ504559 (study PRJEB26092, sample SAMD00036230) | human gut metagenome | host: Homo sapiens | study: EMG produced TPA metagenomics assembly of...
AAGTTGGACGAGATAGTCGACTTTGCCGGTGTGGAACGCTATGTAGATACCCCCGTAAAACGCTATTCCAGCGGCATGACCGTCCGTCTGGGCTTTGCCGTAGCCGCTTTTCTGGAACCGGAAATACTGGTAGTAGATGAGGTACTTGCCGTAGGTGATGCCGAATTCCAGAAAGAAAGCTATCGGCAAGATGCAGGACGTGTCGAAAGGCGAAGGGAGGACGGTGTTGTTTGTGAGTCATAATATGGGTAGTATGCAACGGCTATGTTCACGTGGAGTATTATTGGAAAATGGGAAGGTTAAATATATGGGAAGCATATCCGATACCATCCGTACTTATCAAAGTGATGAAATCATTCAAAACTCATTTGAAGGAACTGACGGAAACAAACAAATACTCTATTTGAAAAAAGCCTCTGTTTCATCCAGCGATGGAAACATATTCTACAATTCTTCTACTATTAAAATAGAATTTGAAATATGCGTAAAGAAACATATTCCTTCTTTGGTTATTGGATTTAATCTATATAGCATCTTCCAATACCCACTGGCACGAGCCGACTACAATGATGAGAACAAAAAGACATCGCTAGAACCGGGAAGTTACCACTTTACTTTCGAGATTCCTCCTTACACCCTATCCAATGGAGAATATAAAATTGTTTTTGATGTGGCGGAAAGAAATGTAAAGTGCTACACAACAAAAAAGTCGCAATTGACATTCAATGTACTTCAAGGGGAAGATTGCTTCGGTAATGTATTTGCAGAAGATATTCCCATTAAGTCTTCTCTTATCAGAGAAAATTGGTTGAAAGAAATTAAAACATATTAAATCAGCATGAAATTATCTGTCGCACTTTGCACCTATTAATGATGAAAAATATATAAAAAAACAATTAGAATTTATTCTAAATCAAACATTACCTATAGATGAAATAATTATTTGCGATGATCGATCTCAAGATAACACTATACAACTAATTAAAGAATTAAAGATACGACAAAAAATCATTCTTTCAGTTATGAACGTTCATTTATTAAATCGTTTTTCAACTAATAGAAAGATAAAAAAGTCACAATATCCTAATTCACAATATAGTATTTTTCATGTCGCTGAGTTTTTATAATAAATGGAATAAACTTCAACCATCTATACTTTTGGGAGATTGGACATATGAATTCATAATTAAGGAAAGATTAAAAAGGAAACCATATTGAAGATACAAATTTCTCACACTTATTTCAAATTATAAAAAATGACAAAAGATCTCGTATCGATTGGAATACCTGCATACAAAGCTACATATTTAAAAGAAGCCATTGACTCTGTTTTAAATCAAACTTACACAAAGTTCGAACTGATCATAGTCAATGACAAATCTCCTGAGAACATAGAGGAAATTATTTCTACATATAACGACAAACGTATCAGATACTATAAAAATGAGGACAATTTAGGGAAAACCTCCATTGTCCTAAATTGGAACAAATGTCTTTCCTATGCCAATGGTGATTTTTTTGTACTACTATGCGATGATGACATTATGCTACCGAATTTCATTGCAACGATGCTTGGTTTAGTTAAAAGCCATCCACAATGCAATGTCTTTAAAACAAGAACGCTCCTTATTGACAGTAAAACCAATACAAACATAGGAAAATCTCCCTTGTTTCCTAAATATGAAACATTTGCTGATTTCCTTTCAAATACTATTATTGGAAAAAGAAAACATACAATATCGGAATTTTTTTATAGGACACAACATATTCAACAATTAGGAGGGTATCAAATTTATCCGGCAGGTTATTATGCTGATGATGCTTCCATCTTACTTTTCTGCAACAACAATGGAATTGCATCAACAGAAGAAAGCCTAATAGTTTATAGAAAAAGTGAAAATAACATTTCTTCAAGCTCATGTTGGAATGTAGAAAAATCCAAAGCTGCTTTAAAGTATTATCAATGGATTATTGATGAATTCCCCATGAAACAACAAGATGAGCAAATAATACAACAAAGACTTGATTTTGATTTGTATACTTATTTTTCAGCAGCATTAAATATTCATCAATCTATCCAAATATTAAATTGTATTCCAGTCAACATTTGGAATTGGAAAAAGAAATTATTATGTCTTTACAAGTTCATATTAAATTCTTATGCAAAGCAAATTAAATAATCTTCTTTTCCTCATCGAATCCCTATCTGGCGGTGGGGCAGAAAAGGTATTGACCACCTTGTTGCAACATCTCGACTCGAACAAATTTGATGTCACACTATGTTGCATCGTAGATTGCGGGAAATATGTAAACGATGTAAAGCCATACGTTCACTATACTTCTATATTGCCCAATCCAGAACAAATAAAAGGAATAAGGAAACTGATTTATCAACTCAAATACAAATTAATCTATTCGTGGCTTCCGTTACGATTGGTTTACAAATGGTTTGTTCCACATCATGCAGACGTGGAGATCGCTTTTGTGGAAGGATTTGCAACTAAACTATTGGCACATTCTACTAATAAACAGGCCAAAAAGATCGCTTGGGTACACACTGATTTTGAAAAACATCATTGGACTAATGTTATATTTAAGAATAAACAGAATGAAGAACAGACATATAGCCGATATCACCAAATTGTCACAGTTTCTGTTACTGTCCAAAAAGCCTTTATAAAAGCTTTCCCTTTAGTAAAAAGTTTAGTAAAAATCATTTATAACCCTATAGATCACGAAGACATTATAAAAAAAGGAAAGCAATACGAACCTTTGCCTTCCAAAAGCAAAATACGATTAATCAGCATTGGCAGACTGACCAAAGTTAAAGCATACAGCCGGTTGCTCCACATCGCTTTACGTTTGAAGCAATCCGGATACGCTTTCGAACTATGGATATTGGGAGATGGTGAAGAACGTGAAATGCTTCAACATTATATCTGCAAAAAACAGTTGGAAGATTGTGTTACTCTATGGGGATTCCAAACAAATCCATACGCCTTTATGACACAATCCGACTTGTTTGTCTGTTCTTCAATCAGCGAAGGGTATAGTACTGCGGTAACTGAAGCACTTATTTTGGGGCTTCCGGTTGTGACCACTGATTGCTCCGGTATGAATGAACTTCTGCAAGGAGAAAAGTATGGCATCATTACAGAGAATTCGGAAGCGACCTTGTTTGAAGGTATTAAACAACTACTCGACCATCCAGAGCAATTGTCACATTACAAAGAGAAGGTAATCAAACGAGGGAAGGAATTTACTTTGGAAGTATTGATGAAACCAATTGAAACATTATTAACTCGATGAAAAAAAAGGTCCTTTTCTTTACTAACGGACTTTATGGTGGAGGAGCTGAACAAATTCTGCTGACGCTATTAACTCATATTGATTATACATTGTTCAACATTACATTATATAGTCTGACCAAAGATGATGTAACAAAAGAGTATCCCGAGCAAATTCATTACAACTACATCTTCCATCCAATTAGCGACCAAGACAATTGCTGGAGACGAATAACTAAAAAGATCATTAATAAATTCAAACACCTAATCTATCATCACTTTTCTGCCAAATTGTTTTACGCTCTTTTTGTCAAAGGGAATTACGACACCGAAGTAGCCTTTATTGAAGGATATGCCACCCGAATCGTTTCTGGATCTAACAACAAGCGATCTAAAAAGATCGCTTGGGTACATACTGATTTAAAAAACAATCATTGGACAACTATAGCATACAGAAGCTGTCAAGAAGAACAAGAGTCCTATCAACAATTCGACGAGGTTACTTCTGTCTCTTTGGATGTAAAAACAAGTTTCGACCTATTGTTTTCCCATCCCAACAGCACAGTCACTTACAATCCTATTGATGAAAACAAAATAAAACTACTAGCAGACAAATCTATCAATCCAATTTGCTGGTTAGAACAAGGATTGATAATGGTCACTATGGGAAGATTAGTACCACAAAAAGGTTACGACCGATTGCTTCCTATCATCAAAAGATTAAAAGACGAAGGTTTTCGTTTCTCACTAAATATTTTGGGAGAAGGAACCGACAGGGAAAAATTGGAACAGTACATCAAGCAACACCATTTAGAAACATGTGTCCGACTAAGCGGATTTCACACCAACCCCTATCCTTACTTGGCAAAAGCCGATTTATTTGTCTGTTCATCGCGGGCAGAAGGATATAGTACAGTAATCACAGAAGCATTAATTTTAGGCTTGCCCATTATTACAACTCGCTGTGCTGGTATGCAAGAATTATTAGGAGAAAATGGTGAGTTTGGACTTATCGTTGACAACAATGGCACATCGCTATACGAAGGACTTAAAACCCTATTGTCAAGTAATACCTGCTTAATGCATTACAAACAAAAATCTCAAGAAAAAGGTAGACAATTTGCTCTAAAGAATTTAGAACAAAAAGTCTACGAGAAATTGTAGTAAAAAGAACAAAAAACTCATTCTATCGGATTCGTACGATGATTTCTATCATAATACCTGTATATAACGTAAAACTCTACTTAGACAATTGTATTCAATCGGTTATCCAACAAAGCTATACAGATTTTGAATGTATCTTAGTGGATGATGGTTCTACGGATGGTAGTAGTGAAATATGTGACCAATGGGCAGAAAAAAGATAACCGGATTATAATTGTCCATCAACCCAATGGAGGAGTATCATCCGCTCGAAACAAAGGATTGGAACAAGCAAAGGGAGAATATATCTGTTTTATTGATAGCGATGACTGGGTAGATGTTGATTATCTTTCGGCAATGATAAACAATTTGAAAGAGAAAGAAACTGATTTGATAATATGTGGATTGACTCAGGAATTCAAAGACGGGAATTGCATAGATTATATACCTCAACAGTCACTAAATTTCGAGTTAGGCTGCAATCATACAAACTATTTTGTAATGCTGAATGAACAGAACTTATTGTACGGACCAATTGTGAAACTATACAAAAACAACATCATACAGCATCATCAAATTTTGTTTGACCCACAAGTTTCATACGGTGAAGACCTTTTATTCAACTACCAATATTTGGAATATGCACACACCATTGCGTGCATAAACGAAAGTCATTATCATTATCGCATATTAGGTAGCGGAACCTTATCTAGTAAGTTTCGTCCCAAACAATTTGATACAGACTATCAACAATGGAAGATATTACAGTCTTTTTATCAAAGACATCATTTATGGTCATCAACGGCTCAGACTTATCTGTACAAACGACTGTGGGGTATTCTATACGATGGAATTTTTCTCTATCCACGTCTGCAAAATAAAAAAATCTCTTATCTACGAACTATTCTTGCGATACCGGAAATAAAAAAATTGAAAGATTTTACACAATGCTTTTCGTGCAGCAATTGGATCAAGCAGTCCATTCTGTATCGGTTATATCCTATATTCTATATTTATTTTTCAATCATTGCCAAAAGATGAAACTTTTATTATATCCTCACGGAGGTAGTGGCAACCACGGATGTGAAGCTATTGTACGTTCGACACTAAAAATGATACCGACAGCTACTCTATTTTCCAGCAACCCGGATGAAGACAAAAGATACGGTCTGGACGCCATCTGTACTCTTCGGGCAGCACAAGCACCAATGTCTCATCTCAGTTTGGCGTACTGGAAAGCCTTTATACGTTATCGCTTCGGAGACAAAGAAGCGTTCGACCGTACCAGTTTTCGCTCTATTTTTCAAGAAGCCAACTCAGATAGTTATGCTTTGTCTATCGGTGGGGACAATTATTGCTACGGAGTGCCTGTTTTCATTTATTTGGTCAACAAACAGCTTCGAAAACAAGGGATAAAGACTATCTTGTGGGGATGTTCCGTTGAGCCGGAAGTTCTAAAAGGCGATATACTGAATGATTTACGTTCCTACACCCATATCTTTGCCCGTGAAAGCATCACGTATGAAGACCATAGGAAAGAAAAAGGGATACACAACTCTCTCTCTTTCATGATCCGGCTTTTCAGCTTAACCGTACAGACCTTACTTTACCCGAGGGTTTTGCAGAAGGTAATACGGTAGGCATTAACGTCAGTCCTATGATTATAAAACACGAAAAGGCGAAAGGGATGACACTTCTGAACTATCGACAATTAATTCGTTATATTATTGCCACCACGGATATGCAAATTGCATTGATTCCTCATGTAGTATGGAACTATAACGACGATCGGATCCCATTGCAATTCCTCTACAACGAATTCAAAGGGACCGGTCGTGTCGTTCTTATCGAAGATCATAACGCCGAGGAACTAAAAGGTTTCATCTCCCGTTGCCGTTTTTTGGTAGCCTCACGCACACACGCTTCCATTGCAGCCTACTCCACTCAAATACCTACTTTGGTGATGGGTTATTCGGTAAAGGCACGTGGCATAGCCCGCGACCTGTTTGGTAACGAAGAGCATTATGTCTTGCCCGTGCAGTCTCTGCAACAGGGAAACGACCTGCTCAAAGCATTTCAATGGTTGCAAACACACGAGGACGAGATTAGAAAACACTACCGTACATTCATGCCGGGATACTTATCCAAGACATTCCAAGCCGGACAATTGCTTCAAACATTATGATTCTAATGGTTTACATACTCACCTTAATAGGGACAATAGCCCTTATATTCTTTTCCGTTGATTGGACTATTGAACTATACAAATGGCAAAGTCGCATCCACATTGGTAGATGGACAGACCGCAAAGCATGGCAGCAAGCTGTTGAAAAAAAGGCACGCCAATGGCTATACAAAAGCCCTACCGTACAGATTACGGATCAAGATCGGTTAGTCCTTTGGGATATGCTAAAAGGGAACTATCGTTCCACCACCATACAAAGCTGGCAGGATGCCGGACTCCTTTTATCCTTGCCCGAACAGGACGCCCAAGAGTATGTCAAACGCCACCCCTCGCTATTCATAAAAGAAAATTGGCAGATAGACCAATCGCTATTGGCGTATGTCTTAAAAAAGAAAGATGCACTTTATATGGAAACAGAAAAAGAGATTAAAGAACACTTTATATCTTATCAACAAACTGAACAGACTATACCTTATCGGAAAACATTACCTCACATTCGCTTTGTCGATACCATCGGATTGGTTTGTCCCTTTTTACACCAATGCGATTTCAGTGATTTAGCCATCCGACAAATTGAAGAATACGATCATTGCTTATGGGAAGAAGTATTTCCCCACATGCATACGACTTAGCCTCACATAAGCCCTTGGGAGTATTTGATTGGGCACGTCGGATGGGGATGGTATGTCGTTAGGACTTATCGAAACTGCCGATTTACCTGGAAACAATGAAACGAAATACTAAACTTTGAGTAACCATCTGCTGCCTTTCATGAAATGCAGATGGAGGATTCAGTTGTTTGGTATTCAATCCTAACGAACGATTTGAATCTTCGGGCAGCGCCTTGTTTGGATTGTTGTTCGTTCATGCGTACCGAGTGTCTGGTGATGAACGTTACTTGAATGCCGCAATAAAAATTGGAAAAAGCACTTATGAAGGCTACCCGTCGAGATGGCACGATAGATTTTGCACAGGGAGATACCAAAGGCATTGGTTCTTATTCACAAATATTTGATCGAATGCCTTTTGCACAAGGAATGGACTGTATTTATCTAAAACATTAGATATATATGAAAAAAACTATTGGTTGACATTTGGAATTGTTTATTCGACTGTTACTTGACAGTTCGAAATTCACTCTATCTCTTTATGGATATTCCATATCGAAAAGTTGTAATAGCTCCTCACGTTGTATCCATTGAAGAAACCATCCGATACATCATCCAATCGCATTGTTCGGTCAGCCGTTTAGGAGATGGCGAAATAAAGATAGCTAATGGAAAGGCACTCGCTTTCCAAACCCAACAACCGTTACTACAACAAAAAATGCAAGAGGTACTGTCGGTACCTATTTCCAATCACATCGTATGCCTGCCGGATATATTTACAGACTTAAGCCTCTACAATATAGAAGCGCGCAACCACTGGAAACTTCATTTGGCATTTTACAGGAAATCGTGGTACAAGTATATCAATCGTAAAAGAATATTTCATAATGCTTTCATCAGCCGTTGTTACATGATGTTTGCCGACAAAACACAGTGTGCCTTTTATTTTAAACTCATACAACAAATCTGGGCAGACAAAGACATTCTGCTCATTGAAGGCGAAAAAAGTCGATTAGGTGTCGGTAATGATTTGTTTGACAATGTCAAATCTATTCGACGGATATTAGCACCCAATACAAACGCCTTTGATCACTATGATGCCATTATGAAAATAGTTCAGAAATATTCTCCTAATGAATATCTCATTCTTCTGGCTTTAGGCCCTACTGCCACAGTCATGGCTTACAACCTTGCCCAAAAAGGATACCAAGCCATTGACATCGGTCATATCGACATCGAATACGAGTGGTACAGAATGGGAGCGAGCCACAAAGTGCCCATTCCAAGCAAATATGTCAATGAAGCCGATGCAGGTGTAGGAGTGGGCGACATCCATGATGAAAAATATAAAAAAGAAATTATATGCCGGTTTTAAGTATCATCGTACCTGTATATAATGTTGCAACTTATCTACGAGAAGGATTGGATTCCATACTTAGGCAAGAAGTTCAAGACATAGAAGTGATTTGTGTTGACGATTGTTCATCTGACTCATCGCCCGACATTCTGAAAGAATACCAGGCAAAGGACAACAGAATACAATTTATTCGTCAATCAGAAAACAAAGGTCCAAGTGCCACTCGAAACATCGGCATAAAATATGCTAAAGGAAAATATATTGCTTTTTTCGATCCAGATGATAAAGTGGAAAATAATCTATATGCCGAATTAATTCATGCTATTGAGGATAAAAAAACCGATTTGGCTTTATGTGGTTATTCTACATTCCCCACTCATCAGATACACATACCGAATTTCAAACCATACCATGCCATGCAACCTATGGACTTTATTCAAAAGAATCCAAGAATAGAAATGAATAACGATTTATGTTATACTTGGAGGTTTGTATTCAAACGTAATTTTCTTATCAATAAAAAAATAAGGTTTATTAAAAACCTGCATGTCGGAGAAGATACAGTTTTTAATTATGAATGCGTCCTACAGGCGTCTTCAATCATAATGATTCCAAAGGCATTATATCAATATCGTATCAATAATGCAGGTAGTTTGATGAGGCTGCGTTATAAGCCCTATTTAACAAACAATCTACAAAAATTGGTTGATGAAAAGAAAAGACTTATCAGAAAATACAATATTGAACATTACATCCCCATAACAACTGACTGTCTGAAAAATCATCTGCGTTATTTGCCGATGCTTTTCAACAATCTATATAATAATTCTAATCAACCGGACAAGAAGCAGGGCATTCAACAAATTTTATCAATGACTATGATACGAGATTCCTTCCGTATTATAGGTTTTCGCAACATTTATCCTTCATGGAAAGAATACTTATTCTATCTGGCCATGAAGTTCAAATTTACACGATTGGTTTGTTATGAATACAACAAGATATTTACACCAGAAAAAAGAGTATAATAAATGTCAAATTATTGAGGCCCACTATATATTAAACAGCTTACACAAGCCTTCTGTAGTCTTTATGGTATTAGGGACATTATGCTCCTATACATACAGGAACAAGTACCTTCACGAAGGTTCGGAGCGATGATAGTCGAGGAGGAAAATTCATGTTTCCTACGTGAACCAAAGTAAGATATGTTCGTGGACCAAGTTAAGTATCTTACTCGGCCAAGTAAGATATATTACTTGCCCTACGAAGATATGTTCCTTTTAGCAGAGCATTTTATTGTCTTTCCACTAAAGCTCTTATACTAATGAGGGAAAAGGTATGGCTATTCAATTCCACCAAGAGATGAAAGACAGAGATTATCCCACAAAGGAGCCGGTGAGGAATCCCCAGCAAAGCAATGAACAAGCGAATCCAATGGGACAACTGGAAAAAGAAAATCCGTTTCCGGATCCTATAGGATTGACTCCGAGACAGCGATCCGCTCTGCTGCGGCGCCACGCGCTTCATCAGAAATACGACAAGGCAGTTGCCCTTTATGCGGAGACAGACATGCCACTGAAAACGATAGCTATGGAATGTCACGTCTCAGCGGGAGGACTCGGCAGTTACTTGCGCCGCTACTGGCGCGAATTGGTATTACACCGCCATCGCATACCTTTGGAAGGAGAAAATCCCCATGCCGTCAAGATCATGTCCGAGGGAAAGCCCAATGTGATGTCGCATGCCAGATATAAAAAGGCTATAGATGCATGCTTGTCTCTGGAGGATATCGAATTGAATGTGTCGCAGATAGCCCGCAAATATGGAGTGGAGGGAACGGGACTGGCCAACTTCATGCGCATCCATGAACCGGAAGTCATTCCTTGGCGCGAGAAAGTACGCCACTGGTTGGGCATAAATGACAACACCCATCGTGGGGCGACCCCGGCTTGCACCAAACAATACGCCGAAGCAGTGGAACTTTATAAAAAGACAGACATGACGATCCCCGAAATAGCCGGGGCATGTCATGTCTCACCAAGCGGTTTTAAACAGCATCTGAGGTTCTATCACAAAAATATACTGGAACAAAAGAGAAAGAAACGTTCGGAAGCACAGGCCAGACCAGAGAAGAAGAGAGGCGAACTATCCGGCAACGGAAGGACCTACAAACCCTCTCTCCGTACAGAAGATAAATATGCGAAAGCCTTGTCTCTTTATAAGGACACGGCTCTCACGCTAAAAGAAATCGCAGAAAGAACACACGTCACGGCGGAAGGACTTCGTTCTTATCTGCACAAATGGCATATCGACTTAGTGAGGGAACGGGCAGGACTTTCCGGCAAGGCAGAAGGGGGTCTTGATTTGCGGAAATCGAAAAAGCGGATGAAAACCGTAGCCGCCAAATACGAGAAAGCCATCGGGAGCCTGAGAAAACACCCCCGCCCGATAGCCCACGCCGCCAAAGAGTTCGGGCTCCATCCCGAGACATTCAGAGAGTACCTGCACAAACATGAACCGGAGTTGGCAAACCGACAGGGTATGGTACAGACCTCTGAGGGGAAACGGATGTCCAGACAAAGCAAAGAAAAATATGCTGAAGCGATCCGCCTGTATGGGACGACCACCGAAACACTGAAAGACATTGCCACCCGGCTGGGATTGACATACAACAGTATAGGGGGATATATCCGCCGAAACCATCCAGAGGTGATCAATGCACACTCTACATTATTAATAGAGAAAGATGAAAAATCAGTCATCACATCAAAATAGACAGCCAATCAAACATGGCACAACGCCTCCCCGTATTTTCATCGCCATCCAATACCTGGAGATAGGCGGGGCAGAACGCTCGCTGATCGGCTTGCTCAATGCCCTAGACTATTCGCGTTGCCAAGTGGATCTGTTTGTCTACCGGCATAGCGGGGAATTTATGAACCTCATACCCAAGGAAGTGAATCTTCTGCCCGAAGTAAAAAAGTACACCACCCTCACCCGCCCTATCCGGAAAATTATCCGCGAAGGGTATTGGGACATTGCTGCCGGGCGCATCGCAGCACACCTTTTGGACTGGTGTTACAGGAAACGGAGGAAGGCAAAAGAAAGTCAGGCCATATTTCAATATGTAGCAGACTGTACTACTCCATTCCTGCCCTCCATCAACGAAGGCCGGACGTATGACCTGGCCATCAGTTTCCTTACACCGCACAACATTGTGCGCGACAAAGTAAAGGCACAGCAAAAATGGGCATGGATTCATACCGACTATTCCTTTATTGACATCAATACCCGCCGGGAATTGCCGGTATGGGGAGCTTTCGGCCGCATCATCTCCATTTCTGAATCGGTTTCCAAAGGTTTTCTTTCAAAATTCCCTTCATTAGAATGCAAGTTGATACTGATGGAAAATATCCTGTCCGAAACTTTTATACGTGAACAGGCGGAACTGCCCTTCGACACTTCTTTCCTACAAGCATTCGAAGGACGAGAAGGACAAACAAAACATCCTGTTCTGCTCTGTACCGTAGGACGGTTCTCTTATCCTAAAGCCATCGACCGGGCAGTGTACATCTGCCGTCAATTGGTGCAACAGGGCATTGACGTTTGTTGGTATGTCGTAGGGTATGGCGGAGATAAACCGTTGATACGGAAAGCGATTGCGGAAACGGGGATGGAAAAACATTTCGTTTTGGCTGGCAAGCAAATGAATCCCTACCCTTACATCAAGGCATGTGACATTTATGTACAGCCTTCGCGTTACGAAGGCAAAGCAGTAACGGTGCGTGAAGCGCAGATATTGGGAAAACCGGTGGTCATTACCCGTTTTCCTACCTCCTCAAGCCAACTGGAAGAAGGGGTGGACGGCATTATGCATCCCAAACAATGTGGAAGGAGCGGCTGAAGGATTGGCAC
>ENA-OQBV01001305-OQBV01001305.1-human-gut-metagenome-genome-assembly--contig:-NODE-1305-length-12493-cov-3.192140_pt1 | contig 12493 bp, 12 predicted proteins | sample MGYA00242750_ERZ504559 | MGnify/ENA primary metagenome ERZ504559 (study PRJEB26092, sample SAMD00036230) | human gut metagenome | host: Homo sapiens | study: EMG produced TPA metagenomics assembly of...
CCCATTCCACATGTTACAAATACCATATCTGATCCTTGAACCAATTCTGTGATCTCTTCACGATTCTCTTCAACCGCTGCTTCCCCGATCTCAGGTTTTGCTCCTGCTCCAAGTCCCTTTGTCAGTTTCTCCCCGATCTGAATCTTTGTTCCTGCTTTACATAAAGATAAAGCCTGTCTATCTGTATTCACACCCACGAGTTCAACACCCTGGACATTCTCATCTACCATTCGGTTTACCGCATTGTTTCCTGCTCCACCGACTCCTATTACTAAAATCCTTGCTTGTGTGTTCTCAACACTAGGCATAATCTCAACCACGTTGTTCCTCCTTCACGCCATCTATGTTAAAATGACTCCCTTAAATTCTGTACACTAACTTAATGATACCTTCTTTACTAAGTTTTTTCAACTCTTTTTTGGTTGAAAAACAGCAATTTTGTGGTCCTCGCTAAAGTACTTCATGTCAATAGTTCCACTTTTCCCTTTTACTTTCTTAAGCATCCCTGCTAATTCAGAAATCTTGATATCAATATCCTTTTTATTATAAAGATCAACCGTTATCTTATCGCTGATCAATAAGGCATTTCCATCTTCTTTGATATAAATCTGATCGATCGGAAGATTATATTTATCAATTGCAGTCGTAAGTTCTAAAGATAAGAAAAAACTTTCTCTTTCTTGACTGGAATCTTCTCCTGCATGACCAATTCATCATATTTAAGTCCAGTAACCAATGGAACATCGTCATATTTCTTTTCATAGCTTTCCAATGCATAACCATTTTTATCAAAATAGACGTATTTTCCATTATACAGAAGGCATCCAGCCCTCTTTTTTTCTTTTACCTCGACCGTGATCGTATCTGGCCGGTTGATCTTTACATGAATCGAATCTATAAACGGCAGAAGATCTGGTGACGCAATCTTACATTTTAAGAAATATGCAACCGAGTTATCAATATATCCATTCTCTACAACTGCCTTTTTAACTTCTGCTTCTGTATAATAACTTAATCCAGAAATTTTGATCTGTTTTGTTTTACACGTCCCTGCAATGATCACAACCGTAAGGATCAAAACTGCAACGATACCAAGCAGTATTTTCTTCCCTGATAGTTTATGTACTTTATTCTTGTTTTTATGCTCATCCATACGAATGACTTTTTTTTCTTCCATCACACTCACCCTTATCTTATGTGAATTTTCTTAGAAATTGATAATACGATTCCCATTTCGATCATGACAACAAGGATCGATGTACCTCCATAACTGATAAATGGAAGTGGAATTCCTGTCGGTGGGATCGTGTTTGTTACAACAGCAATATTGATAAATACCTGAATTGCGATATGTGTCATAAAACCGATCACAATCAGCGATCCAAATAAATCTTCTGTATTCAGTGCGATCAAGAGCATCCGAAAGATCAGTGTCACAAACACAAGAATCAGACACACTGCCCCGAACAATCCTAATTCTTCACAAATGATCGAAAAGATCATATCATTGTGTGATTCTGGAATAAATCCCATCTTCTGCATACTCTGCCCAAGTCCTTTTCCAAAAATCCCACCGGAACCGATCGCATATAATGCCTGCATCGTCTGAAATCCCTTTTTGTGACTTTCTGGAATGCAGCCAAATCTGTACACGCTCGTTTCGATAACTATTTGCCGTCAACAGATACACGAACAAGAGTATTATTCCACCGCCTGCTGTTAACATAAGTTCTTTCATCTTCGGACTTACCACAAACAGCATGACACCGATCATCGAACACACGACAAGTGCTGTACTTAAGTTCTGTGTAACGATCAGAGCAATGATCGGGACCGTTGGAAGAACGATCACGATACTATCTTTGAATGTTCGGATCTTATGAGCATTTGCTGATAATCTGTTCGCGAGATAGATCACAACCAGGATCTTAGATACTTCTGATGGCTGAAACTGAAATCCTGCGATGCTGATCCAGCGGACTGCACCCTTCTTTGCTGCACCTATGATCAACACAAGAACTAACAGTACGATACTAGCCCAATAACAGCCATTTCCAAACTTCTCACTTTTTATGATGCGGTAATCTAGTTTACAGCATACAACCATTGCAACCGCACCTAACACTATCGCAACTGCCTGCCTTAACAGCCAGTGATAGGAATTTCCATATGTGACAGTACTCTTATATGAACTTGTACTATAGATCATAACCAGACCAAAACATATCAGAAATATTACCAGAAACAACATCGGATAATCAAAGTATCTTTTGCCGGCCATATATTTTTCTTTGATGCGATTTGCCACTTTTTAGTTCTCCTTTAATTTTCTGACACAATCTTTGAAGATATCTCCCCTGACTTCATAATTCGGGAACATTCCCCAGCTTGCACATGCAGGTGATAATAAAACTGCTTCTCCATCTTGGGCCTTTCCTGCAATGTATGAAACTGCTTCTTCCATAGAATCAACAAACTTGATCTTATCAAATCCATGTGTTTTTGCACAATCAGCGATCTTTGGTGCTGTTACACCCATCAAGATCAGTTCTTTAACTTTTCCGTCAAATGCTTCGATCCACTCATCATATGTAGATTTCTTGTCATATCCACCACCGATCAGCCATGTTGGGCGATTCATTGCTTTGATTCCTTTGATCGCTGCATCTGGATTCGTTCCTTTAGAATCGTTATAGTATGCAACACCTTTCACTGTATCCACATATTCAATACGATGTTCTACACCTTTAAACCTCTTGATTCCTTCTTTGATATATGAAACTGGAACTCCCATAGAATAAGTCACTGCGATTGCTGCTAAAATATTTTCATAATTATGGTCTCCTAACAGATTCACATCATCTAATGTACATACGATCTGTTTCTTTCCATTTTCTTCGATGATAAATGCATCACCTTCCATGGAAACCCCTTCTTTTATTTTATGATGCAAACTGAAAAACAGAACTGTTCCATTCGCTCTGTCTGCCATAGCTCTTGTTGTATCATCTTCATAATTTAATACCATTACCTGGTCTTTTGTCTGGTTTTTTCCAATAGATTCTTTTGTCTGTGCATAAACTTCTACTGTACCATGACGATCCAAATGATCTGGTGTGATATTAAGAACTGCACATACATCCGGTTTAAAATCAACGATCGTTTCTAACTGGAAACTGCTGATCTCTGCAGTTGTTACACTGTCCTCTTTTGTATCAAGCGCAACACTTGTATAAGGAATTCCGATATTTCCGACAACAAAACTGCTTTCATAATATCCTTTCATGATCTCTCCAGTCAGCGCTGTTGTCGTTGTCTTTCCGTTGGTTCCTGTAATCGCTGCAATTCTTCCTTTGGATGCCTGATATGCTAATTCAATCTCACTCCATACTGGCTTTTCCTGATCACGAAACATCTGTGCGATCGGTGCATTTACTGAAATCCCAGGACTTAACACTAATAGATTGAACTTACTTACATCTTCTTTTGTGATATTTCCTAAGATCAATGGAATCTCTTTCTTTTCATATAATTTCTCATAAAGTGCCTCTTTCTCAAGGTCTTCCTTTCCATCATACAGACTGACATCTGCACCTGTTTTTAAAAGCAGATTGACAGAACCAATTCCACTTTTTCCTGCTCCTGCTACTAAAAATTTCTTGCTTGTATCTATCATTTCTTTCTCCTTACTAAATCGCTACCAGTCCGATCAGGCAACAAACTGCCGTGGTGATCGCAAAGATTGCTACAACCTTTGTTTCTGGCCATCCTGACAATTCAAAATGATGATGGATCGGTGCCATTTTAAATAATCTTTTTCCTTTTGTCATTTTAAAATATAATACCTGTGCCATAACAGATAATACCTCGATCATATAGATCAATGCAACAATTGGGATAAATAAAGACAGGCGAAGCATCAATGCTGTTGCTGCCACAAATCCCCCAAGTGCAAGCGAGCCTGTATCTCCCATAAACACTCTCGCCGGATATACATTAAATACTAAAAAACCAAGAAGTGAGCCAACCGTCGCACAAGATACCGGCCAGATTCCAGCTGCCAGATCATTATGCCCCATTCCAATGGCTGCCACTGTAAAAAATGTTGCGATCAATACCGTAACACTTGATGCAAGTCCATCCAATCCATCCGTAAAATTAGCTCCATTCACAGTTCCTAACAAAATGATAAAAACCGCTGGGATAAAAAATACTCCAAGGTTTAAATATTTACCATGTGTAAAAGGAATCAGCATCGAAGTTCCTGTCTGCGTGTAATTTATCAAATAATACGCAAAGATTCCTGTGACTATGATCTGCCCAAACATCTTCTGCCAGGCCCGCAGTCCCAGGTTCCTTTTCATAACTACCTTGATGTAATCATCGATAAATCCGATAAATCCAAATCCCAGCGTCACAAACAGCACCGGGATGATCATCGGATATCTTCTAACATAAAATAACGATGCGATTACGATTCCAAGTAATATGATCAGTCCTCCCATCGTCGGAGTCCCTGATTTCTTCAGATGTGATTCGGGTCCTTCTCCCCGGATAAACTGACCGAATTTTAATTTGTGTAAATACCTGATCATCATCGGGCTAAGAAGTACGCTGATAAAAAAGGCAATTAAAACTGGTTTTACAATACCATAATTCATGTCGCCACCTCATTTGTTCTTGTTTCGTCTACGGTTCTTTTTTATCTGGCGTATATTCTTTATAAATCCCCATGTATGGAAGTGCAGTTTGAAACACACTTCTCATCACAGGGGCTGCGATCGTTCCTCCATAGTAAGTTCCATGTGGTTCATCGATCAACACGATCCCAATGATCGCAGGATTGTCTGCTTTCGCAAATCCTAAAAAAGAAGAAATATATTTTCCATTTCCTCTTGGAAGTTTCTCACTGGTTGCCGTCTTTCCCCCAATGGAAAAACCATCCATCCGGCAGTTTCTTCCTGATCCATCGGAAACAACTGCTTCTAACAATTCTTTCATCGTCTCCGATGTCTGTTTTTTTATGACACCTTCTTTCACTGAATAAAAAAAAGCTTTTAATCTTGTTCCATCCTGCTTCTGAACATATCTTCCAAAATGCGGTGTGATCAGCTTCCCGCCGTTGATCACCGCACTGACTGCTCTTAACAGCTGTAACGGTGTGATCTGTATGGACTGTCCAAAAGACATCGTTGCAAGTTCAACTGCACCGACATTCTTCTTTTGATGCATGATCGAAGATGCTTCTCCAGGAAGGTCGATCCCTGTTTTCTCAAACAGTCCAAGCTGACGGAATGTCTGATACATTCCATCCACACCAACTCTGGCACCGACATCCATAAATACTGGATTACAGGAATTCATAACACCTTCTTTAAATGTCTCACTTCCATGTCCTCCGACTTTGTGACACCGGATCTTGCGATCCTCCACAATCCGAAATCCTGGACAATTAAAATGATCATTCACGCTGACTTTCGATGATTCCAGTCCTGCAGTCGCCGTTACGATCTTAAAGACCGATCCCGGTTCATAAGTATCATTTAAACAGGAATTCCGCCACTTCTTATTGAGATATTCCTGTTGTTTCTTACTATTTGCCTTTCTTTTCTTTGCTGACAAAGAAAAAGGATCATTCAGATCATATTCTGGAACATTGACCATTGCATAGATTTCTCCATTCTGTGGATTCATCAAGATCATGGATACCTGTTTTGCCTTCTTCTCTTTCTTCACCTTCTTACATGCCTGCACGGCATAATTTTGCAGATTCACATCAAGCGAAATATAAAGATCCCCTCCGGCAACTGGTTCTTCCCTCTCTTCATATGCTCCATCGATTTCTATGCCGCTTCCATCTGTCAGTGTCCGGATCCTTCCAGACTTTCCTTTGAGATATCGATCATAAAAAACCTCCAGTCCAATGATTCCCTGGTTATCTCCTCCTGTAAATCCAAGAACTTTCGATGCCAGGTTATTATATGGATATACTCTTTTGTAGTCTTCATCCACCTTGACCCCGTCAAGTTTAAACTTACGGATACGGTCTGCGATGTCTTTTTCTACATTACTTTTAATTTTTTCCCTTACTGAATTTTTATATACTTTTTTTCGGATCAAAGATTCTTTGATCTTAAGATTCTCAGATAAGACCTTTATTACTTTTTCCCTGTCGGTCACCTGAGAATATATCACAGAAATCGAATAGACTGCTTTGTTCGAAGCGATCTTTACGCCATTTCTGTCGTAAATACTGCCTCTTGGCGCTTTAATCTCCCGGTCTCTTTGATGCAGGTTTCTGGCTAAACTTAAATATTTATCCGCCTGAGCGATCATCACATAAGAAAGTTTTATCGTCACAACCAAAAACCCTGTGAAAAATGCAGCCGTGACAAGCAACAGTTTTTTCTTTGCTTTCGTCCTCATTTTATCTCCATGATCCCTGTCTTAATATAAAGATTATGAAAATAAAATGATGATATTACTTTTTGCTGCTTTTCGCAACATTTAATTCCTTGAGTGATCCTTCTAATACCTTCTTTGCGATCTCAACTGCAAGTCCTGTATTCGTCTGAGAATCCCTCTGAATCTCATCGATCACAACATAAACTAGCACCTGTGGATTCTCCACTGGAGCAAATCCACAAAAAGATACGATATAAGTTCCTGCACTTCTTGGAATCTTCTGTGCAGTACCAGTCTTACCACCAGCTGTATAATCTTTCATCTTTGCCTTTGTTCCAGTTCCTGAATCAACAGTTTCTTTCATGTATTTTCTTAATTTATCCGATGTCTCTTTTGAGATCGTCTGTTTCACTAACGTCGGCTCTATATTGCTGACAACTTCTCCATTACTGCTTCGAAGTTGTTTGACCACATGCGGTTTGTAATAATTTCCTCCATTGATCAGAGAACAAAATGCACTTCCCATCTGGATCATAGAGCAGTTAAATGACTGTCCAAAAGAACTTGTGGCAAGATCTGCGGCTGTCATATCTTTTGCATCATGAAGAAGCGATGCTGTCTGTGCTTCTCCAGGAAGATCAATCCCTGTCTTATTCCCAAAATTGAAATTCTTCTGATATCTTGCGAATACATTCTTGCCTTCTTTGGCTGCAATCTGCATCAATGCATCATTGCACGATAATGAAATACTCTGAGACAACGTGATCAATCCATGTCCGCTTCTATGAGAGCAGTGAATAGTATGCGGTCCAACCTTCTGGTATCCATCACAATAATAAGTTTCATTGCCCTTTAAGATTCCTTCTTCAAGACCAGCTGCTACCGTAAATGGCTTATATGTTGAACCTGGTTCAAATGCATTTGATACAATTGGATTCTTCCAGATCTCATTAAATGCTTTTGTCTTTTCTTTCTCACTCATCTTATTAACTTGACTTTGTGAGTATTTCTTTAAGAGATTCTTATCATCTCTTGGGCTTTCCAGATTATAGGAAGTAGAATTTGCCATTGCATAGATTTCTCCATTATTGGGATTCATCACAAGAATGCTGCTTCCCTTACTTCCATATTTCTTTTCAAACTTAGAAAGCTGATCTTCTGCCAGTTTCTGAATATTGGAGTCTATCGTTGTGACAACTGTTTTCCCATTCTCTGGCTCCACAATGGAGCTATCCTGTTCTAATTCTTCGTTTAAATATTTATATTTTCTTCCATCGACGCCTGATAAAGTACTGTTATAATACTGCTCGATCCCTCCAGTTCCGATCGTACCTTCTGATACAAATCCAATGACCTGGCTTGCCAGTGACTGATTCGGATAACGACGTTTGTATTTTTCATTAAATACGATCCCTGAGACATTCTCTGCTTTGTCTGAAGCGATAAAATCTTTCAGATCTGCGATCTGACTATAAGAAAGTTCTTCTCGATATACAGAATAGTAAGAATCTTTATGTCTTTTTATAAATTTTAACAACTTATCTTCATCTAACTTCATATATTTATGAAGTGCATCAATGGTTGCTTTCTGTACCTCTTCGGATCTTAAAATATTCTTTGGTTCTAAAACCAATGTATACATCTTCTGGCTGGTTGCTAATGTATTTCCATCACGATCTAAGATATCTCCCCTTTTATACGGAAGCGTTTCACTAGAATAATTCTGCTGTGATAATACCTGTCTTTTGTAAATTCCGTTCTTAAATATACTAAAATAGATCAATCTTCCAATCAGTAGAACAAAAAGAAGTGCTATGATTCCGCACGTGATCATCGTACGTCGTTTCATAGCATCATTTAATCGTTTGATAGGTTTTCTTCTTTTCTTCAAGTTTGCCACCTCTTAGTCTGCTTTTGGTATCTTCCCGTACTGGCGTATGTATTCTGCATCCTGGCTCTCATAACGAAGAGTATGTTTGGAATCTGGTTTCACCATTCCATATTTCTTTGCCGCAGTTTCTACAGTATCAAAACGAATACTCTGTTCAATCTCAAGATTCAGATCTTCATTCTCTACCTGCAGCGTGTTCAACTGTGTCTTTGCATCCGTAAGAGCCGCTTTTTGATTCAAAACTTTCGTACGCTCTGACAGATAAAAGAAACTTGCAACTGCGATCACACAAAGTCCCGCAACTAATACCTTGATAAAGGCCAGATCGATCGACATCGCTCTCTTCTGATTCTGTCTTGTTGACTCCTTTACCTGATGTTCTCTTCTTGGTCTTGCCTTTCTTGTCTTCCTTGGCTGTCTGCGCACTGGCTCTGCAGCAAGATCTTCTATCTTCCTTGCTGTGTTGCCATAGATCATGTTATATCGTTCTTGTCTCGTCTTGTCCATTGATACTCTCCCTTATTCTGCCCTTTCAAATACTCGAAGCTTGGAACTTTTTGCTCTCTTATTGTACTCTAGTTCTTCTTCCCCTGGAATGATTGGTTTTCTTGTTAACTGTTTTCCTTTCGATACGTTGCCACATACACATACTGGGAAGTTTGGCGGGCATGTACAAGGATTCTCATTCTTCTTAAAAGCTCGTTTGACGATACGGTCTTCTAAAGAATGGAAGGTAATGATACATAATCTTCCACCTGGATTTAAAAGATCGATCATCGCATCAATGCTGTCTTTCAATACGTCTAATTCTCTGTTACATTCGATACGGATCGCCTGAAATGTCTTCTTCGCCGGATGTCCTCCAACAGCTCTGACTTTCATCGGAATCGCACCTTTGATGACTTCTATTAACTGTCCGGTCGTTTCGATCGGACTTTCTTTTCTCTTATTCACGATATGTTTTGCAATGTTCTTTGCAAATTTCTCTTCTCCGTAGTCTCTGATAATATGGAATAGTTCCATCTCGGAATATTCATTGACAATATCTCTTGCAGTCAGTGACTGTCTCTGATCCATTCTCATATCAAGCGGAACATCTTCTCTGTAAGTAAATCCACGTTCCTTCTCATCTAACTGAAAGGATGATACCCCAAGATCTAACAAGATTCCATCAACATGTTCGATTCCAAGATCATGTAACACTTTCGGCATGTTTACATAATTATCACGCACGATCGTTACTTTGTCCTTAAACGGTTCTAACCGCTTCGTGCTTGCAGCAATCGCATCCGCATCCTGGTCGATCCCGATGTATCTTCCTTTCTCTGATAGTTTCTGGCATACATGATATGCATGTCCGCCTCCGCCCAGAGTCCCATCCACATAGATTCCGTCTGGTTTAATATGTAGTTCTTCAATCGTTTCGTCTAATAAAACGGAAATGTGTTTAAATTCCATAATCCACCTAACTTATATGCTTAATCCTAATTCCTGCATGCTGGCTGCAATATCATCCATATCCTCATAAGAATTGTTCTCAATCCACTTCTCCTTACTCCAGATTTCGATGCGGTCAGCCATTCCTGTTAATACAACTTCTTTCTTCATCTGGGCAAATTCCCGAAGTGTCGCTGGGATCAAGGTTCTTCCCTGCTTGTCCATCTCACATGGAGCTGCCCCTGCCATGAAAAATCTCGAAAACTTTCTGGCATCTTTATTAATAAGTGGCAAAGTTTTTAGCTTCCCTTGAAAACTTTCCCATTCGTTTTGTGGGAACACAAACAGGCATCCATCCAATCCCTTTGTCATCACAAATTCCTGACCTAATTCTTCCCGGAATCGTGAAGGAATGATCAGCCTGCCTTTTGCATCAATCGTGTGATTAAATTCCCCCATAAACATGGACATCACCACTTTCCACCACTTCTTACCACTTATAAATTTCATTTTATACGATAGACTTATAAATTGCAAGGAATAATCCACAATCAAATCTTAGTTTTTTCTTAGAAATCCTTGTTTTTTGCACAAAAAAGAAGGGATTCCCTAAAAGTGGTTTTATTTCCCTTCTTTTTGTGTCTTATTTCGTTATTTTCTTCCTTTTATATATGATAAATGCCGTTCCAAATACTGCAAGGATCAGTGCTAAAATCTGGGATACCCTGATCCCTGTAGATCCGATCATCAGGGAATCGGTCCTTAATCCTTCAATCAAAAATCTTCCGATTCCATAACCAATACAATAAATGGCGATCAATTCTCCATCAAATTTCTTTCTCTTCGTAAAAAAGAAAATGATCAACAGTAGTAAAACAAGATTCCACATAGATTCATATAAGAATGTCGGATGTACCTGAATAAAGGTTGCTGCTTCATTTCCAGATACAACATAAGTTGCCTTATCATACAATCCATTGGATACGATCTCATCAATCCTTCCGTGTTCAATAAAGAAATTTGTCGGAATCTGCATTGCAAATAAACTGTTGGTATATGATCCAAACGCTTCTCTGTTAAAGAAATTGCCCCATCGTCCAAGAATCTGACCGACAAGCAGCCCTTTTACCGTCACATCTCCAAACTGAAGCATAGATAAATGTTTCTTCTTGCAGAAGATATATAATGTGATTGCACCTGCGATCACACCTCCATAAATTGCAAGTCCTCCATTTCTGATCTGTATGATCTCTGACAAATGATTCTTATAATAATCCCATGAAAAGATCACATAATAGAGTCTTGCTCCTACGATCGCCGGAATGATCATCGTGATCAGATAGTCAAAGACTAATTCCGGATCAAATTTATTTTCATGTTTTGCTGCGTAATAGGAAACGATCAATCCAAGCAAGAATCCTGTTGCAATGATCATTCCATAATATTTGATCTCAAACCCTCCAATATTGATTCCATCACCGACATTTTTCAGTACGATCCCTAAATGTGGGAATCTGATTTGATGTTCCATCACTTTTCTTCCTTTCTAAAGCCTCGTTTTGTCTCTTCTTTGTTTTGTTACTCAAATCAAAGATATCTTATCCCATTTCTCTTTTCTTTTCAAGTCGCTTATGGTAAACTATCTACAGTATGACCTTGGATATTTTTTCAAGGTCTGTTTTAAGAAATACCCATGAGAAAGGAAATTAATAGATTATGAAATTAGGAATCGTTGGATTACCAAACGTCGGAAAGAGTACATTATTTAACTCTTTAACAAAAGCCGGTGCTGAATCCGCTAACTATCCATTCTGTACGATCGACCCTAATGTGGGAATCGTAACAGTTCCAGATGCTCGTGTTGATTATCTGGCTGAGAAATACCATTCAAAGAAAGTGATCCCTGCAGCGATCGAATTCGTTGATATCGCAGGTCTTGTAAAAGGAGCTTCCAAAGGGGAAGGTCTTGGAAACCAGTTCCTTGCAAATATCCGTGAAGTCGATGCGATCGTTCACGTTGTTCGTTGTTTTGATGATGGAAATATCGTTCACGTTGATGGTTCTGTAAACCCACTTCGTGATATCGAAACGATCAACTTCGAGCTGATCTTCTCTGATATCGAAGTGTTAGACCGTCGTATCGCAAAATCAACAAAAGGATCAAGAAATGATAAATCTCTTGCTCACGAAGTTGAATTCTTATCTAAGGTAAAAGCTCATCTGGAAGATGGAAAGCTTGCTAAGACATTCGAAGTCGATGATGAAGAAGATCAGGAAATCCTAAATTCCTGCAACCTGTTAACGATCAAACCAGTGATCTTTGCTGCAAACGTTAACGAAGATGAACTTGCTGGAGAAGATAATGATTATGTAAAAGCTGTCCGTGAGTATGCTGCAGACGTTGATGCGAAAGTATTCGTTGTATGTGCTCAGATTGAACAGGAAATCTCTGAATTAGATGATGATGAGAAGAAAGAATTCTTAGAGGATCTTGGATTAGAAGAATCTGGTCTTGAAAAACTGATCTCTGCCAGCTACTCTCTTCTTGGACTGATCAGTTTCTTAACTTCCGGAGAAGACGAGACACGTGCTTGGACGATCAAAGAAGGTACAAAAGGCTCCTCAGGCTGCTGGTAAGATCCATACAGACTTTGAGCGTGGATTTATCTGTGCTGAAGTTGTTTCTTTTGAAGATTTGAAGGAGTATGGTACGATGCAGGCTTGTAAGGAGAAAGGGCTTGTACGTCAGGAAGGAAAAAG
>ENA-OQBV01001308-OQBV01001308.1-human-gut-metagenome-genome-assembly--contig:-NODE-1308-length-12474-cov-6.628574_pt1 | contig 12474 bp, 14 predicted proteins | sample MGYA00242750_ERZ504559 | MGnify/ENA primary metagenome ERZ504559 (study PRJEB26092, sample SAMD00036230) | human gut metagenome | host: Homo sapiens | study: EMG produced TPA metagenomics assembly of...
AAAATGCAGTTTTAAAGCTCATGGATTCCAGAGATCTGCAGGTTGCTTTTCCGTCTTTTATTATAGTTTTCAATAAAAATAAAAATCACACCGTAAACGATCAGAGCAATGGAAACAACCACGTAATTGTTAAATTTTTTCCTCAATGAAGTCATTAAACGGCAATGCAATCACAATGGTAGGAATACATGCGGGACAGTATGAAAAATGTAATTTGTGGGGAAAATAAACAAATGGGTGATCAAGAAATATAGAAACATGATGCTCTTAGAACATTGGATGTCTGGCAATTATAGCTTGGCAATGGTTAAAGCAAAATACCGGATTTAGTAGGCGGGGGGGTACTAGACAAGGTTATACCCATCCTTTTGACTATCTAGTTTATTTATTCATGATAAATCAGCGGTTTTGGGATGTGCAACGGTTATTATCAAAAGTTAAAAACAGGAACTTATAGTATAGACGCGTTTTATTCAAAAAGGTACAAGAGAACAGTTCCTTTTTTGCACTGCTGATACTTTTAAATTGTGTTATCGAATTCACTCCAAAGACAGTATGCGAAGGCTTAATGGAGATAACAATGCTGTTTGGTTTTTTGCCAAACAATACGTTAAGTACAATCGGAGTTGCATGGACACTTGGTGCTATATTTGCATTTTACATTATATTTCCGTTTATTGTTTTCCTTCTCTATAGTCCCAAAAGGGGAATAGTGTCCTTTGTGATATCCTTGGTAATTACATATATGTGCCAGTGCTATTTTATGACAGAAAGATTTGTTACGGAAAATTTTGTGATGCGTCATTCATTTTTGTATTGCTTGCCATATTTTCTCATAGGTGGGATTGTATATTTGTATAAAGATGAAATTGAACGTTTTGTAAATCAATTTAAAGTAATTAGTTTTTGTGTTGTGTTAGCTTTGACGGTAGGCTATTACATTACCCCTGACGTAATAAATTCTATCAATATAGTGGTTATTAAAACCTTGATACTTTATACTGGATGGCTGGGTTTAGCTTTGGGATATGACAACAGGTTGATGAATAATAAATTTACAAATTATATTAGCAATTTAAGCATGGAGATGTATTTATCTCATATGGTTGTCTTTAGAATTGTAGAGAAAATAGGTATTATGGAGAGAATTGAAAGTCCAGTTATCAGATATATGACAACTTATTTACTGTTGGTGATGTTATTGGTAATGGGATTAACAATTTATAGAAAAGCAATAAACAAATTAGATGAATTAAGGTGAGAATTGAGAATATGGATCAACATTTGTCGATTGAAAAAACAGGAATACAAGGGCTGTACGTTGTAAATCCAGCGTCATATAAAAGTGATGAAGATTTAATTGTGGAAACATATAACAGTCAAGAACTACTTAAAAATAGCTTGAATATGACTTTTGTTCAGGAAAACCAGTCGATGAGTGTTAAGGGCGTTCTGCGAGGATTACATATTCAAAAGAACCTCCCGCAAGGGAAATTGGTGAGAGTTGTAAGAGGAAAAATATACGATGTCGCTGTAGACACAAGGACTACTTCTTCAACCTACGGAGATTGGTATGGTGTTGAACTCTCAGCAGATAATAAAAAACAATTTTATATACCAGAAGGTTTTGCACATGGATTTTATGTGATTTCTGATATTGCAGAGGTGTGTTTTAAGGTTTCTGACTATTGGTATCCGAATGATGAGATTGGAATACCGTGGAATGATCCAGAGCTGAAGATAAATTGGCCTATAAAAGAAAATGAGATGCCAATTATTGCAGATAAAGACCTACATTATGATTCTTTTTCTCTGTTAAAAGAAAAATTGGTCCAAAGAGAGGAATAGCAACATGAAAATACTATTAATACATAAGTTTCATTATATGTTGGGTGGAACAGAAATGATTATTCCGGGGCTCTTTGAGCCACCTGTCCGGACTTTGAGAGCCACCATTCCGGAGAATGAGAGCCATATATTCCGGTAATTCAGAGCCACCTTATTGGGCTCCATTACATATATTTCCTTTATACTGCAAATACACACCTTTGGTGTGAATACAGATAAAGGAGGTCGTAAGTTATGACCAAGTATCGTGAAATCCTACGCTTGAAAAGCTTAGGATTCAGTGAGAGGAACATCGCACAGAGTTGCGGTGTATCCAGAAACACAGTCGCTAAGGTCTTGAAAAAGGCAGCGGAAATCAAGCTTTCATGGCCACTGGATTTCGACATGACCGACAGCGCACTAGAGGAGCTGATGTTTCCTAAGGATAAGTCGGCAACGAATAAACGCATGCCAAACTTTGACTACATTCGCAAAGAACTTCTGCGAAATGGTGTAAACAAAAAGCTTCTTTGGGTAGAATACTGTGAGGAGTGCCGCATGAGCAGCGAAGAGCCTCTAATGTATTCTCAGTTCTGCTACTACATCCAGAAGGATGAAGAAAAACGCAGGGCTACCATGCATATCCCCAGAAAACCAGGTGAACAGATTGAAGTTGACTGGGCCGGTGACCCTGCCCACATCATTGATCCGGACACCGGAGAAATCACAGATGCATGGATATTTGTAGGTGTATTAACTTACAGTCAGTATGCTTTTGTAAAAGCATATATGAATGAGAAAACCGACAACTGGATCAAAGCTCATGTCCAGATGTTTGATTTCTTTGGCGGTGTCACACCTATGCTCGTTTCTGATAACTGCACAACCGCAGTGAATCATAAAAAGAGTGACTGGTACAACACTGCCTTAAACACAACTTATCATGAGATGGCAGAACATTACAATCTTGCCATCCTTCCGGCCAGAGTCCGGAAACCCAAAGATAAACCGAATGTAGAGGGATCGGTAGGAAAGATATCCACATGGATAACAGCAGCCCTTCGCAATGAACAGTTTTTCTCTCTTGCAGAATTGAATGCTTCAATCCGTGAAAAACTGGATGCCTACAACGCCCGTAAATTCCAGAAAAAGGAATGTAGCAGACTCAGTTTATTTCTTGGGGAAGAAATGCCATTACTGGCTCCGTTGCCTGCTACACCTTTTGAACTGGCTGAGTGGAAACAAGCCACCGTCCAGTTTAACTATCACATCGCAGTAGACAGAATGTTCTACTCCGTGCCTTATCAGTATATCAAAAATAAGGTTGATGTGCGTATAACAGATACAACGGTTGAAATATTTTATAATCACAATCGTATTGCCTCTCACAGACGACTCTATGGACGAAGCGGTCAGTATTCTACAGTGACAGAACATATGCCGCAGGAACACCAGAAATATCTGGAATGGAACGGTGACCGGTTCCGTAAGTGGGCTGATTCGATTGGAATTAACACAAGTAAGGTTGTCGATGCAATACTTACCTCCGGCAGGATTGAACAACAATCCTACAGAAGCTGCATGGGATTACTGAAACTGGCAGAAAAATATTCGCCAGAAAAGCTGGAACAGGTCTGCGCTAAGGCGCTCTCTTATTCCGGTAAACCCAGCTATAAAAGTATCAAAAATCTATTGGTTGCAATAAAGGATGCACCTGATATCGGATCAGAATCATCTCAAGTAGAAAAACCACACGGCATAACCAGAGGAGCCAGATACTATGGAGGTAAAAAATCATGACAAATCAAAGTACAATCGATAAACTTATTGAAATGCGTCTGACTGCTATGGCAGATGCATTCCGCATCCAGATGGATGATCCTGCAATGAAGGAAGTTCCATTCGAAGATCGGTTCGGCATGCTTGTTGATGTCGAATACAGCAACCGAAAAAACAATCGTCTGAAAAGGCTGATCCGCCAGGCTGAGTTTGAACAGCCAGATGCCAGCATCGCAGCGATTGATTACCATTCTGGACGAAAGCTGAACAAAGCACTGATCAACCGTCTGGCAACCTGTGAATACATTACAGAATACCGAAACATCTTTATTACTGGAGCAACCGGAAGTGGTAAAACTTATATGGCCTGTGCCTTTGGCATGGAAGCATGCAAGCACTATTACTCAGTACGGTATGTACGGCTTCCTGATCTATTATTGGACTTACAGGCTGCCAGGGACAATGGAACTTTCTCGACTGTCCTGAAGAAATACACCAAGCCAATAGTACTGATCATTGATGAGTGGCTGCTTCTTAAACTGACAGAAGCTGAAGCCAGGAATCTTTTTGAACTGATACATAAAAGACGAAAAAAATCTTCAACGATCTTTTGTTCTCAGTTCCGTGAAAGTGAATGGTACCAGCAAATCTGTGATGGTGAAAGTACTCTTGCCGATGCCATCATGGATCGTATATCGTATGATTCCTATAAGATCGATATTGAAAGTGTTGACCCATCTAAAGACCTCTCTATGAGAGAAGTATATGGACTGGATCCAGCAATGGCAAAGTAACTTAATAAACAAAATGGGGTGGCTCCGTTAGTCCGGACAGGTGGCTCTCGCCACACCGGACTGGCGGCTCTGCCGCACCGTAATATTCACCCTCAAAGTAATACAGCAGTATAATTTTGCGCCGTTCTTCGGGCAAAGCCCGGATAGCTTCAAGTAGCAGTTTTGGGGTTATTTCTTTTCCTGCCATTTGATAAGACGGCTCTGCTTCTTCGTCTTGAAAATACTTATCGACGGTATAAAGTTGCCGTTCCTCATGCAAGGCAAGGTTGGAAAAAGTAACCTCCCGAACTCTGCGCCGACGAATTTCTTCATGGGCGTTGCACGCTTCGTTGTGCAGCACTGATTTACAGAACTTTTGAAACGCACATTGCTTTTCAAATTCCCTGCGATTAGGTGTCATGGTGTTCACCTCCTTTCTGCCGAAAGGCGGTAGTACCTCCCCTTTTCGCGGGATAATACAGGCGACTTTTTGCTTTGCCAAAAAGAGGACAAAGTTTTTGAAAAAATCTTCTGTAAACGCAAAATACGCCCGCCCGAAAAAACTCGGACAGGCGCAGAGGAATTAAAAGAAGTATTCAGATGATTTGACAATTCATATATATAGCCGCAATAACCCCTTGTAGGAGGCGGGCTTTTTTTGATAAGGTATTCCTTATCTGTATGTATTCATTCTTTCCTTTTTTCACAATGACAACCTCCCAATATACCGCCCCTGCTGATTGCATGGGATAGAGAGTGTCAAAGTGCTTTAAGCAAAAAGAAACGGCGGCTTTTCCATAAGCCACCGTTTCAAAGGCGCGTGAAAATATGTCTGCTTTACGACGGCTTTTTTTCTTTTGCCGTCGCGCGGCAGATTTAGTCTATTTTATATCCATTTGTTATAATATTTGCAATATCTAAATTTATTCTCTGTGGTTATTCAGTCACTTTTTTCGCCTTACCAAAAACAAAACACAAGCAAGAGAAAATACAATACTACATATAATGTACGTCCAATTAAAAAATGAAATATTGATTAAATATTGTGCAGATTGACTTTTAATGAAGTTAACATATGGCATATTGTTACCAATAGTTTCCATAACTTCAACAATGTTTGTCGGACTTAAATTATATAAAAACGAGCCAAACAAATATAATGTGATTTTTTCAACGATAGATGGTAGAAGAATAGCCAATACATAAAACCAAATTTTGTATTGATTACAGGATTTCCATAAATATATTGTTCCTAAAAGATACGGTATAATAGCAAGTAAACCGCCTAAAAGGGGTGTATATAAATGAAAGCCTAAAACAATAAATACAATACGAATTAAAAGGTACACTCCTAAAATAATTATCCAGTTCAGTAACAATACCAAAATAGAATTTTGCTTTTGTCCGTTTGTTACGTTACTCTGTTGTTGCATTTCTACACCTCCCGAAAGAAAGGACGTTCCACTTTTGGAAACGTCAAGGTTACGGTTGTTCCACCATAAGAATTAGTCTGTATTTCCACTTTTATAGTTAGGTCATTAGCCATTTTTTGAACAAGGTATAACCCCATGCCTGTAGAACGGCTTAAATAACTTCCTGTATCGCCGGTAAAACCTTTATCAAAAACAAATGGCAAATCCGATATGGGTATGCTCATTCCATTATCGTTAATAGATAAGATGATTTCTTCACTTTGTGAAGCTTCATTGATTGAGAATTGAAGAAAGGGAGAAGATTTTTTTTCAGCATATTTTACACTATTACTAATAATCTGTCCTAAAATAAACATTAGCCCTTTTTTGTCGGATATAATTTGATATTCATTCCCCAAAAACTCAATAGAAAATCCGGCTTCTTCAAGCAGAGTTACATTATCCTCAACTGCTTCTCGACAAGTCCTAAGAATAGATAGTGGTTCAAAATAATAATCTTTATGGACAGCACCAAGCCGAGAAAAATAAAGGATTTGTTCAACATCTTGCCGCGCATGGTCACGCACGTAAAGCATACGAGTATGCACTAAAGGGGACATTTCGTTTTTTCGATTATCCAATAACAATGTCATAAGCGATAGTGGCTTTTTAATTTCATGCGCCCAATTTTCAATATATTGTTCATAGTCCGAAATCTTTATTTTCTGTTCGTTCACATATTCCTGCTGTGTTCTCAAATGCTGTCCCAATTCACGAACATAGGGACGTAATAACGCGGGTACAATTTCACATAGTAAGTATTCATTAGTATCATCTGGTTCCAATAAAAAACTATGAAAAACAACATCAGCTTTGTTACTTTTTTTGATTGATATAGTAATCGGTATAGTAAGTGCAGCCAATGAAACAAAAATTATCAAGGCAACATAGCTTGTGAAATATTCCGGGTAAGCCAACCAAGCAAGGAATATAAAGAACAAATCCAAACACATAAATGTTATAAACCAAATTCGATTAGAAGAAATAGCAATTAAAAGATTTTTCCATTTATTCATATGTCCACCTGCTCTTTCAAACGGTATCCTTGCCCTCGCACCGTTTCTATACGTTCTTCAAGCCCAAACTCCCGAAGCGTTTTTCGCAGCCGAGTAAAATTTACTTGTAATGCATTTTCGTCTATAAATTCTTCTGTTCCCCATAGTCTAATGCATAATTCTTTTTTAGAAACAATCTTAGGGCTATTTTTCAAGAGAGCAAGTAATATTTTTCCTTCGTTCGGTGGCATAAGGTAAGAGCTATTCCCTACATAAATTGTAAAGGTATTCGGGTCAAGTAAAAAACCACCTCCATCAAGTAACCCTTGCTGTACCTGTTCTTCTTTACGTCGAAGAAGATTTTTAATTCGGGCAAGTAAACGTGACATATTACAAGGTTTTGTTAAATAGTCATCAGCCCCCAAGTCTAATGCGTGCAGTTCGTCCTGCAATTTATCTCTTGCAGTCAATACGAGTACCGTACCAATCTGTTTAGCTTTCAACTCTTTACATATTTCAAAACCCGAACGAAAGGGAAGATTGATGTCAAGCAAAATTAAGTCGGGAAAATATGCTGCTATTTCTGATACTGCGTTTTCAAAATCCGATAATCCAATCGTATCATATCCCGATTTTTCTAATAAGTTCAACAGTTCTTCTCGCATATAAACATCATCTTCAACCACAACTATCTTTGCCAATATGTCCGCCTCCTTTCCCATAATATTTATAAGCCTGTTAAGAATTGGGCTTGTAATTGAGCTTTCCTATTTCACGATTAGCTGTTCGAGCAACAGCCACACCGTAAATTACCATAACAAGAACAACAATAACAGCCATAGCAATTAAAAGAGGATAGGACTGTTCAAGGTGTGCCGCTCCTGAATATAAATATAGCTGCATGGCATATATCCCTACTGCTCCGCTGATACACGCTAATATAAGAGGAAGCAGGAAATACCATAATACTTGTTGGTTGATAGAACGCTTAATTTGTTCACGTCGTGCTCCTAAAATAGAGAGTGTTAGATACCTTGATTTTGTAGTTTGCATTTGCGTCAAGAATTGCAGGGCAAGTAATGCACACGCAATAATCAAAAACATAAATCCCATGTATAGTGTTGTATAACTTCCGGAAATAACATAAAATAATTGTCGCCCAAAATTATTAAGATAGCTTTCGTAATATAGACCAGATGGTTTTAACAAATCACGAGCTTCCATAATCGGTAACATTAAACCTTTTGTTTCAACAAGTTCATTAGGAATACAAAAGTTCCAATAAACCATACAAGTGTCTGAATTTACAAATTCTGAATATATCTCATCTGAAACAATCAATGCAGTTATAATCTTGATATTTTCATCTGCGGTCAACCCTTTCATCGGTACGGAGGGAACAAGATAAAATGGTCTTTCGTTGATAGAAAGCGACGCTTCATTATTCGCCTGTGCGTCTGCTGCAATTTGATTTAACAGTGTAACCGTTTCATCTTGAGCATTACCTAAAAAATCTGGGTTGAGATAATAGACAACTTCATTGTTCCCAAGGCTAATCTGTTCTTCTCCCGCGGCATCCAATAACCGATTATAGGAAGATACAGGAAGCAAATAAGGAGAAGAACTACCAGTATCAATAAGACCTAAAAGGTTTAAGGCAGCAGGTTGGTCGGAGCCAAAACTATACATACCATCTTCTTGTGTGGCAGGGTCTACTACATCTTGAGGTAAATGCTGCACGATTTGTTTCCTAAATTTCGACCAATCAACAGGAGAACTTATCCCATCCGAAGCAGTGGATTTTATATTTCCTATTTCCATACGGTTCAGATTTGATACATAAGGACGAATTTGTTCGTTGGAAAGATACTTCTCAACAATTTGGTCGTTGCCCATTACAGTAAAGTCATAAACAGAAGTACCTCGTGTCAATTCACTTCCATATGACATTATGCGCACTGAGCCGTCGGTAATTAACATAATAGTAAGCATCATCAGAATGGACGCTACGCTGATTGAAATATATTTATTAACGACATTTTCATGCAACTGCCGTAAAGTAAATACATAAAGTCCTCTTGTGGCTTTGTGTTTTATAGAAGCTGCCCATATACTCAAAATTCTTGCAAGTCCTCGAATAAATAGAATTGTTCCGATAATTCCAAGTAAAACGGCAATAAGCAGCATTGCCCCACTCGCAGCCATAAAATGCTCTACAACAATCCAGTACGCGACAAGCAAAATTACGGTGCCTATAGCAAACGATACGAAACTTACATATGGATTCCCTGTGCGTTGCTTTTTCGCCATCTCTCCATAAACAAGTTGATGTAGCTCTTTACGGAACAGCTTTCCGCATAGAACAAACAATGCTACAAACTGAATAATCAAGAAGCCTAACGATGTGAAAATAGCGGCACTTACAGAAAAACTTAATTGGTGTGTAATGATACCATGCCCTACTAAACGCGCGGTTGTAAGACTTATAGCTTCGGATAAAAAGCCACCGCATACAAGCCCTCCTAAAAGAGCTAAAAACGACGTGATTAGCCCCTCTGTCATTATTTGAATAAATAATTTAATCTTTGTCATTCCAAACATCAAATAAAGCCCCAGTTCTCGACTACGACATTCAAGTTGATATTTGTTTGCAAATACTACGAGAAAGAACACAAATAATAAAGCACAAAGATAAACCGTCGGTAAAAGATTAGTAAGCAACCGTTCTACTGCGTCGCTCTCAATTTCACTTAAAAAACGTATTACGTCCTGTTGTCCAAGAGAAAGCACTATATAAAACATTGCTACGGCTGTTATCATTGTCAGAAAATAAATTAGGTTTTCGCTACGGCTCCGTTTGGCGTTTCGCCATGTGAGATTAAAGAACATTTGCACTTCCTCCCCCCATTTGAGCCATCACTTGTAAAATACGTGCATAAAAATCTTCCTGTGTTTCATTTGGAATTTTACGACGTAACTCATGGAAAATAACACCGTCTTGAATGAACAAAATACGAGAACAGAAACTCGCGGCGTTAGGGTCATGCGTGACCATTAGGATTGTGCGTCCACGCCTAAGATTGATTTCCTGTAACTTCTCCATGAGTAAACGTGCTGATTTTGTATCTAATGCACCTGTAGGTTCATCAGCCAAAATAATATCGGGGTCAGAAATCAAACTACGTGCAGCAGCTACGCGTTGTTTTTGACCGCCCGACATTTGTGACGGAAATTTAGAAAGAACGTCTGTAATTCCAAGAAAATCTGCTATATCTTTTAGCTTTTTTTCCGCTGTAACAATGTCAATATTATGAATTGATAAAGGCAATATAATATTTTCTTTACCAGTTAGATTATCAAGTAAAGCAAAATCTTGAAATAGATAACCAATCTTGTTGCCACGATATTCAGCCAACTTCGTGCCATCAAAAGAGCTTATATTGGCACCTGAAAGTAAAATTTGACCTGAAGTTGGTTTAATTACCGTCGCAATACAATTTAATAATGTAGTTTTACCGGAACCACTTGCACCCATAATACCCAAATATTCACCATTGAGAACATTAAATGAAATCCCATTTAGAGCCTTTGTGGGGACACCATCTTTTGTGTAAACTTTATGCAAGTCGCACACTTCCAAGAGTTTTTCTGTATAATTCATTTTTACACCTCGCCTTGTGGATTGTTGATTGTTTACCAGTTATAATTTTACTGCGTAATAACTCAATGTAACACTTACATTTGATGTAAGGTTTTACGTAAGGAATTATCTATTTTTATTCCCTTTCCTACGTCCATCAGTAGGCTTCTCTGCCGCTTTGGGTATCAACCACATATAACCGATTTTTGAAACTCCCGGTATTCTGTTCTGTTTACAAAGTATCTGTACTCGCCGTTCAGAAATGCCCCATTTTTCCGCTGCTTCTGGACAAGACATATATTCCATAGTTCAACCGCCCTTTCCTCAAACTTTATCAATATAATTATAATCGGATAACCGAATAATAGCAAGTGTATGATATGCTCTATTTCTATCCATACTATGATGTGTGTAATCATATCTCGAAAGAGAGATGAAATATACAATGTAGTTGGGTGAAATGATTATGAAGCAGAACAAAGAAAAGTTTGATTTTAAGGCTTTCGGACAGGCTATAAAAGCGGCAAGAAAAGCAAAGGGGATTTCCCGCAATCAGTTAGCGGATAAGCTGAACATTGCGCCGCGATATATCGCGTCCATTGAGAACAGCGGACAGCACCCAAGTTTGCAGATTTTGTATGAGCTTGTAACCTTGCTTGACGTATCGGTAGACCAGTTCTTTTTCCCGGAACGGGAACAGGAAAAGTCCACCCGCCGCCGTCAGCTTGATACCATGCTCGACGGCATGAGCGAAAAGGATTTGAAAATCCTGTCTGCTACCGCAAAAGGGATTGAGGAAGCCAACAACGAAACAACGGGGGAATAAAGTTCCCTCGTTTCTTCATAGAGAAAGCAGTTTGAAACGTCGCAGTTTGCGACGTTTTTCTTTTGTCCTGCTTTGGCAAAATCAAATTTTCCATGTAGTAGGGAGAAAGTTTCTTAGCAAGCATAGGAAAAGAGTACCCTTTTCCGTATTTTCGCCCTCCCGCCCTGCGGTGCGTCGGTTAAAAATTGCTTGTTGGGAAGTGTCCCAAACCCTCGGAATGGAAAGGAGCGATTGCATGAATGGACGCAAAAGAAAAATACAAATCAAATTCTATGTAACAGAGGAAGAACGGGCATTGATTGAACAGAAAATGAAGCTCGTCCCTACCCAAAATATGGCGGCGTATCTTCGCAAGATTGCCATTGACGGGTATATCATTCAGACAGACCATAGCGACATAAAAGCCATGACAGCGGAGATACAGAAAATCGGCGTCAACGTCAATCAGATTGCAAAGCGTGTCAATGCGACAGGCAGCGTCTACCAAGAGGACATAGAGGAAATAAAGGGGGTGCTTGCGGAGATATGGCGGTTACAAAGATTAAGCCTATTAAAAGCACGTTGAGCAAAGCCCTTGACTATATCCAAAACCCGGATAAAACAGACGGGAAAATGCTTGTGTCCTCCTTTGGGTGCAGCTATGAAACGGCAGATATTGAGTTTGAATATACTTTGTCGCAGGCTCGGCAGAAAGGGAACAACTTAGCCTTTCATCTGATACAATCGTTTGAACCGGGAGAGGTGGACTGTGAGAAAGCCCACACAATCGGAAAACAGCTTGCCGACGCGGTAACAAAGGGACAGCATGAATACGTCTTGACTACCCACATAGACAAAGGGCATATCCATAACCATATCATTTTTTGTGCGGTCAACTTTGTTGACTACCATAAGTACAATTCCAATAAGCGCAGTTACTACGGCATACGGAACATAAGTGATAAGCTGTGCAGGGAAAACGGGCTGTCCGTTGTCATTCCGGGTAAAGGCAGTAAGGGAAAAAGCTATGCAGAATATCAAGCGGAAAAGACGGGAACAAGTTGGAAAGGCAAGCTGAAAATTGCCGTTGATACGCTTATCCCCCAAGTGGCAAGTTTTGAAGAATTGTTGCAGCGGTTACAGGCAGCGGGCTATGAGATAAAACCGGGAAAATATATCTCCT
>ENA-OQBV01001309-OQBV01001309.1-human-gut-metagenome-genome-assembly--contig:-NODE-1309-length-12465-cov-3.922678_pt1 | contig 12465 bp, 13 predicted proteins | sample MGYA00242750_ERZ504559 | MGnify/ENA primary metagenome ERZ504559 (study PRJEB26092, sample SAMD00036230) | human gut metagenome | host: Homo sapiens | study: EMG produced TPA metagenomics assembly of...
GATCTGGGAACTTATGCAGCCTGGAAGGCAACCAAGACAACCGGACAGTATGATCTGAAAACATTCGAAGTGAAAGCCAAGCCCGTACAAGCTGTTGAAAACCTGAGACCTGGTATGTCAGCAATCTGCACGATCAATAAATAAACAGGAAATTATGTGTCTGCTCAATATTGCCAAACGAGAAGTTCTGCGCATCGCCGTCCGGCCGCTGTATCTGTTTTGCATGATTATTGCGCCGGTATTCTGTTATCTGTTCTTCACCACCCTGATGGCGAACGGACTGCCGACAGACATGCCTGCCGGTGTTGTGGATCTGGACAATACTTCTACCACGCGAAATATTATCCGGAATCTGGATGCCTTTCAGCAGACACATATCGTAGCACACTATCCCAGTGTCATGGAAGCCCGAAAAGCTATCCAGCGGGGTGAAATTTATTCTTTTTATTATATTCCCGAAGGAACTACAGAAGCAACACTGGCCAGCCGGCAGCCTAAAGTTTCCTTTTATGTCAATTATTCCTATCTGATTGCCGGCTCGTTGCTTTACAAGGATCAGCGGACCATTTCCGAACTGGCAGCCGGAGCTGTCGGACGGGCAACCTTGTATGCAAAGGGAGCCACGGAAGACCAGGCCATGGCCTTTCTGCAACCGATTGTCATAGATACTCACGCGCTGAATAATCCATGGCTTAACTATTCGGTTTATCTCTGCAACACGCTGTTTCCGGGTATTTTAATGTTACTTATATTCCTGACCACCATTTATACCCTGGGAGAAGAAGTGAAAAACGGAACAGGCAGAGAACTGATGCGTTTAGCTGATAATTCAATCACCAAAGTACTGATCGGGAAACTGCTTCCACATACCCTTGTTTTCTTTGTCATTGCAGTATTCTATAATGTATATCTATATGGATATTTACATTATCCCTGCCACAGCGGAATCTTTCCGATGTTATTGGCCGGACTTTTACTGGTACTCTCCTCACAGGCCTTCGGTGTATTCCTTTTCGGTCTGTTCGGATCTTTCCGTCTGGCCTTGAGTGCCGCCTCTTTATGGGGAGTCATTTCGTTCTCCATTTCCGGATTTACATTTCCGGTTATGGCCATGCATCCGACCCTGCAGGCATTGTGTGTCCTGTTTCCTCTGCGGCATTATTACCTGCTTTATGTCAATTTTGCTTTGAACGGCTATCCGCTGATCTACGCATGGCAGGCAGTAGCAGCCTTACTTGTATTCCTGCTTCTTCCTTTCCTGGTATTAAAGAAACTGCGGACTATTCTGCTGCAATATGTTTATGTCCCCTAATAACACGATAACCTCATGAAAGAACGTTCATTCTCAGATATTATCCGAAACGGCCTGGCTGGATTATTCCACATCTTTGCCAAAGAACTGAAAGCCACGGTACGCGATGAAGGAGTACTCATCTTTTTCCTGCTGGTACCTCTAGCCTATCCGCTGGTGTATGCTTTCATTTATACCAACGAAGTGGTACGTGAAGTTCCTGCCGCAGTTGTGGATGACAACAACTCTACACTTAGCCGGAAATATTTACGGTTAATGGATGCAAGTGCCGATGTGCAGATCCAGTCTTATTGCGCAGACATGGAAGAAGCTAAAAGTCTGATGAAAGAAAAAAAGGTATATGGCGTTATCCATATTCCAGAGAGTTTCAGCCGGGACATATCTCAAGGTCGTCAGACTCAGGTCAATATTTATTGTGATATGAGTGGTATGCTGTATTACAAAGCCATTCTGCTATCAGCGACCAATGCCTCTTTAACTGTCAATGAACAAATAAAAATCCAACGGATGGGAAATACAACCCAGCGGCAGGATGAGGTCAGCACGGCACCTATTGAATATGAAGATATCTCTCTATTCAATCCACAAGACGGGTTTGCCAGCTTTCTGATTCCGGCCGTACTGATGCTGATTCTGCAACAGACTTTGCTGCTGGGAATCGGTATGTCTGCCGGAACGGCCCGGGAAACCAATCGCTTCAAAGATCTGGTACCGATCGGACGCCATTATGAAGGAACATTGCGTATTGTATTTGGCAAGTCTATGGCCTATTTACTGATATACATTGCGATCTCAGCATATGTTTTATGTGCTGTGCCGCAAATGTTCAGTCTGGTACAAATTGCCCAGCCTTCGACTTTGATGGCTTTCATCTTCCCTTATCTGCTGGCCTGCATTTTCTTTGCCATGACCTGCTCGATTTTCATCCATCACCGGGAAGCCTGTATGCTGGTCTATGTTTTCACGTCTATCCCGTTACTGTTTATTTCGGGTATTTCCTGGCCGGGAGCAGCAGTTCCTTCATTCTGGAAAGTATTTTCCTGGCTGTTTCCCTCAACCTTCGGAATCAATGGATTCGTACAAATCAACAATATGGGAGCGACCTTGCAGGAAGTCTTGCCGGAGTATCGGGCCTTATGGATACAAGCCGGAGTTTATTTTCTGACAACCTGTCTGGTTTATCGCCGGCAAGTCATGCTCAGCCGCCGGCATGCCCTGGAACGTCTCCAGAAGTTAAGAAGCGGAAACTTCAGCCGTCGTTTCATCTTGCCTGTAATGATCAGCATGATCTGTATCAGTATTCAGGCTGCTGTTCCGGGTCCTGCCCAAAACGGCAAGACCGATTATCGCATTACGGTCAAAAAGTCAAACGGTGATCCACAGCTCGGAGTCTTTTTGAGAATTATGGGACGCACTCAGGAATATACTGGAAATGCCCAGGGAATCATTTCTTTTCAGGAAGAAAGCAGCAACAATTTCTTCCGTACGGCAAATCTTTTTTTCACCGATGATAAAAAGACTCCGGTACTGAGCTTCCGGCTGAACGAAGCAGCTCAAGATACCATTATCTATCTGGACAGTCCGGAAGACCGCAGACTGTTCAAACAAAGCGGACAACTGTATCCGATTGAAGGATATGTACTGGACAACCAGGGAAAACCCATTATAGGTGCGGTAGTCAGCATTCAAGGTACTGGAAGAAAAGCCCTGACCGATGAAATCGGACTGTTCCGTCTTGATGCGGATTTCAGCCATCCCATAACGATACGTGCCGACGGTATGGAGAACCAGTCTCTTTCTATACAGCCTTTCTTACAGAATACTTCCGAACCTTATCCGATTCGTCTGCAACCTAAAGGCTCGAACCGCATTTACACAAGCGTAGAAGAAATGCCGGAATATCCCGGAGGCATGAAAGCTTTTCAGGAATATCTGGACCGGAAAATAACCTATCCGGAAGCTCTCAAGAAAAACAAGACGGAAGGTATTGTCATCATTCAGTTTGTCGTGGAAAAAGACGGAAGTATCTCAACTCCTCACGTAGTCCGTCCGCTGGAAGCAACACTGGATACCCTGGCGCTGAAAGCAATTCAGGAAATGCCCCGGTGGGCTGCCGGCAAAGATCATGGTACTACGGTTAGATGCCGCTATTCTCTGCCTGTATCGTTCAAGGTTCCGGAAGAGAAAGTTGTTGCAACTCCGTCTTCACGGCGTAGACGACCGGACACGGCAGCCAAGCCTCAACCGGTACGCCCCGTGTTCAAATTAGGATGGTTAAAGCCTCAGCCCCTGTTTATTCCTCCCCGGCCTGCCGTTATCCCGGAAAAGCTCCCTTTGAAATAAGGCAACAACATGTAATTTACCCGCATTTAAAGACATAACATGTCGTTGCTCTCATTTTATTGTCGTATCTTTGTCCGAGTATAACTGATAAAACCAAACAAAACCATGAAACGATTTTTCACCTTGCTGTTGTTGGCCATCTTTGTCACAGGCATACAGGCACAACAAAAAGTAACATTGCGGGACATCGCTCAGGGAACTTACCGGGCACAGGGTATCAGCGGACTGAAACCCATGCTGGACGGCGAGCATTACACCCAGATCAGCAGCGATCACAAACGAATTGTCAAATACTCGTTCAAGACCGGAGAAGAAGTCGGAACCCTTTTCGATGTGACTACGGCACGCGACTGCGACCTGAAGTCCTTCGATGATTATATTCTTTCTCCCGACGAAAAACTGATTCTGATCCAGACAGAAACCAAACCTATTTACCGCCATTCCTTCACTGCGGTATATTATATCTACAATGTCAAGAACAACAAGATGGAACCGCTTTCCAACAATGGTCCTCAGCAAGTTCCTCTTTTCTCTCCGGACGGTAACCAGATTGCCTTTGTACGCAACAACAACATCTATCTGGTGAAACTGCTTTTCGGCAACAGTGAATCACAAGTCACCAAAGACGGAGAATACAATCATGTACTGAATGGTATTCCAGACTGGGTATACGAAGAAGAATTCAGCTTCAACCGGGCTTTCGACTTTAGCGCAGACAGCAAAATGATTGCTTACGTACGCTTTGATGAAAGTGCCGTTCCTATGTTCTCTTTCCCCTGGTATAAGGGACTCGCACCGGAAAAGACTTCCTATGCCACTTATCCGGGAGCATACGAATACAAATATCCGAAAGCCGGCGAAGTAAACTCCAAAGTCAGCGTACATACTTATGATATCAAGAGTCACGTTACCCGCAAAATGGATTTGCAGATAGACAGCGACGGCTATATTCCCCGCATCAAGTTTACATCTGATCCGGAAAAACTGGCAATCATGACTTTGAACCGCCATCAGAACCGTCTGGATCTGTACATGGCCAACCCACGCAGCGGCCTTTGCAAGGTAGCGATCCGTGATGAAGCAGAACAGTATATCAAAGAAAGTGCTTATTCAAACATTAAATTCTATCCGGAACACATCGTCATGATGAGCGAGAAAGACGGATACAACCATCTTTATCTGTACACCATTGCCGGAAATCTTGTAAAACAGATCACAAAAGGACAATTTGAGGTTACCTCTTTCTTGGGATGGGATCAGAAAGCCAATGTCTTTTATTATGCCAGCAACGAAGGAAGCCCGCTCCGTACCGCAATCTATAAAATAGACGGAAAAGGTAAAAAGACTAAATTGTCTACCCGTACCGGAAGCAACAGTGCAATCTTCAGCACGAACCAGAAGTATTACATCAATACGTTCTCCAATATCAGCACACCGACACTGATTACCTTAAATGACAATCGGGGTAAAGAACTGACAACTTTGCTGGATAACAGCAAACTGAAAGCACAGACAGCTCAGCTGAATATGCCGCAGAAGGAATTCTTTACCTTCCGTACAAGCAGTGGTGTGGAATTGAACGGATGGATGATGAAACCTGCCAACTTTAATGCCAACAAGAAATATCCGGTCATCCTGCATCAATACAGCGGACCGGGTTCTCAGCAGGTTATTGACCGCTGGGGAATCGGAAGCTTCGGCGACGGAGGCTTGTTTGAAGCTTATATGTGCGATAAAGGATACATCATGGTTTGTGTAGACGGCCGTGGAACCGGAGGAAGAGGAGCTGCTTTCGAAAAATGTACTTACCTGCAACTGGGTGTCAAAGAAGCCGAAGATCAGGTGGAAACTGCACGCTATCTGGGTACACTGCCCTACATTGACGGTAAACGAATCGGAATCTGGGGATGGAGCTTCGGAGGATATAATACACTTATGTCAATGAGTGACGGAAGCGGTGCCTTCAAGGCCGGAGTAGCTATCGCAGCACCCAGCGACTGGCGCTTCTACGATACTGTATATACAGAACGTTTCATGCGCACTCCGAAAGAAAATGCTGAAGGTTACGACGCCGGATCTGCCATCAAACGTGCTCCGCAACTGAAAGAAAGCCTGTTGCTGATCCATGGTACAGCCGATGACAATGTACATTATCAGAACTGTGCTGAATACAGTGAGGCGCTGGTACAGGCAGGTATCCAGTTTGACATGCAGGTGTACACGAACCGTAATCATGGTATCTTCGGCGGAAAAACCCGAGAACACCTGATGAACCGGGTAGCCAACTTCTTCATCCAGAATCTTTAAACCTCTTTATTCTGAAAGGCATGGAACACGTTAAGAAACCGGAATGGCTGAAGATCAGCATTGGTACCAACGAACGGTATACGGAAACCAAGAAAGTTGTAGACACCCATAAACTGCATACAATCTGCAGCAGCGGACGTTGCCCGAATCTTGGAGAATGCTGGGGAAAAGGAACCGCCACATTTATGATTGGTGGAGAAATCTGCACCCGGTCCTGCAAGTTCTGTAACACCCGGACTGGAAAACCTCTGCCACTGGATCCGCAGGAACCAGAAAGAGTGGCTGATTCCATCCGGCTTATGAAACTGAATCATGCCGTAGTTACTTCCGTAGACCGGGATGACCTGGAAGACCTGGGTGCTTCCCATTGGGCACGTACTATTGCCGCCATCAAACAAACCAATCCGGACACAACACTGGAAGCACTGATCCCCGACTTTCAGGGAAGAGCGGAACTGATCAGACTGGTTACCGATGCCCGGCCGAATATTCTTTCGCACAACATGGAAACTGTGCGAAGAATCAGCCCGCTGGTACGAAGTGCAGCCCGTTATGATACAAGCCTGGAAGTAATCCGACAGATTGCCGAAAGTGGCATCACTGCCAAATCAGGAATTATGGTCGGACTTGGAGAAACGGTTGAGGAAGTAGAAGAAACCATGGATGATCTGCTGGCAAACGGTTGCAAGATCCTGACCATCGGCCAATATCTGCAACCCAGCCGAAACCATTATCCGGTGGCAGAATATGTCACTCCGGAACAATTCCAGGCCTATAAGGAAACAGGACTCTCTAAAGGATTTGAAGTTGTGGAAAGCGGTCCTCTGGTCCGTTCTTCCTATCATGCAGAGAAACATTTCCTGAAGATCAACAAATAGTGTCTGCAAAATCGGACACTTCTGACAACAGATTCGGATAATCCGGAAAGCAGCCTTCCAACTGCAAAATTTCCAGATTATCCGAATTGTTTTTATCACTTTTCATAAACAAACAAGCTTTTCCTTTTGTTACATTTATAAAAGGAAAAACGAATGGAATTTTTATTGAAGCATAAAGACAAAATCGTATCTTTTGGCCTGTTGCCAACCATCATAACGCTGATCGGTCTGCATTTTTTCCCTACAACAGAAATGCTGGGAGTCGGACTGGTTATCAGTATTACAGCTCTTCTATACGATATTTTTCACCTGAAAGGATTGAATTTCTTTTTGCTTCAAGGAACCATCGGTATCGGCTTATGCTTCTTCTTAAGAGTATTTTATGGCTATCAGTATGTTCCTCTGAATGGAATAACCCCTGCATTGGAATTCATGCTACTGATCTTTGCCTTCATTCACGTCATTGCCCCCGATATCTATTTTTTCTTACTCAAGAAACTACGGCTGACTTCCCGGTTCTCTTACATACTGGAAGCCAGAATCATATTCGCGCTGTCTGCCATCCATCTGATTATTCTGCAAATCATGATCTCCCGTCATGCACCGCTCAGCGAGAACTGGAGATTCTTTATGGGAAATGTAATTCCTGTATCTATTTATATTCTCTGCCTGATTGCAAATATTACCGGTATCCGGATGGCTGCCAAATACGATATACTGAAAATTGTCATTCGCATCGCACCTTTATGTTGTGACAAACTGCTTTTGGTACGCCGTGAAGACAATAAATGGGACCTGCCAGTGATCCGTACTTACAACGGAGCTTTAAGAAAGGCTGATTCGTTTGCAGAACAATTAGTGGAAGACTTTCTGCATTACAAAAAAAGAATCCCCCTGATGATGGTCCAGTCGTACACGGCACCTCATCCCAATCCCGACTGTTTTCCATTAAAGACACAGCTGTATATCCTGCCGGTAGAGAATATTTCCGACGTCACGGTTCCCGGAGGAGAATATGTTCCGATTGATAAAATAATGGAAGAAAGTTTTCCCAAGGCAGAACGCCTCTATAAAGAACTGCTTCAGATCTGGATGGTCAGCGACGTCTGGAAAGAAATGGGCACTCCACCGGTGATAAAGAAAAAACTACGCTGATCCGATTCCGGTAAACCATTTTTTCTGCATTACCGGAATCCAAACTTCTGCTCTCCCTTATTTGTATAACAAAAAGATACAAGGAATCTTGCTCAGATCAGGCAAAGCTGTACCCTTCCATTCCTTGACCGTACGCGTCTTGATATACTCTCCCTCACAAGTTATATTGGCTGCGATACACAATTTGGTCTGTGGTCGGCAAGCCTTCAGAATATCATCCAGCATCTTATGATTCCGGTAAGGAGTTTCAATGAAAAGCTGCGTCTGATGTTCCGAATAAATCCGCCCTTCAAGTTCTTTCAGCCGCTTGGAACGTTCATTCGGTTCAATTGGCAGATAACCGTGAAAAGCAAAACTCTGTCCGTTGAATCCCGAAGCCATTACGGAAAGGATGATGGAAGAAGGCCCTACCAGCGGAACAACCTTCAGATTCCTGCGCTGGGCAATAGCCACAACATCTGCTCCCGGGTCAGCTACGGCCGGACAACCAGCTTCTGAAATCACGCCCATGGAATGACCTTCCGCCAAAGGATTCAGATATCCCGAAATATCTTCCGGTGAAGTATGCTTGTTCAGCGGATAAAAAGAAAGAGTATCAATGTCAATTTCCCGATCTACCTTTTTCAGAAAACGACGTGCCGAACGGACATCTTCCACAATAAAATGCTTGATTTCACGAATGATACCGGCATTATAAGCCGGCAAGACTTTGTCAATGGCCGTATCGCCCAGTGTCACGGGCAACAAATATAAGGCTGTTTCCATAAAGAATTCTTTAGACTATGTTTAATCAGGGATTAAAATCCATTTCCTGCAACAAGGTGTGGCAGTCTTTCCGCTGAAGCAACTGCTGCACAGTTACCTCCTTATGCTGCGACATATAAGCATCCACCAGCTGTACTCCCATCCATGTTCCCAGGAACGGAGGAACTTTCTTTCCGCCAAAAATCACACTCGGATCAGGATGTGTATAAGCACGGATCAGCATGGGATCAGTAGAAGACAAATGATTCCGTTCCTTCATCCATTCCCAGATACTGGAAATATTCTTCTGACACCATTCCGTTTCTTTTGCCGTATAGTTCAGCAACTTTCCGCTTTCCGTATCATAATTCAGAATCTTATCCATCACCCAGGCCACTTTGCCATGGTAAATCATGATATCAAACAATGTGCGATTACCTTCTTCCCAGGGAAAGGGATATTGGCTGTAAAGATAGGACATCAGACAATCGGGCACTATACAATCAGGATTCATCGCCCGAAGCTGATAATTGTAATAATAGCGTTTGTAAAGGGGATAATCCGCTCCCATATACTTGTCGATGCTGAAGCCCAGCAGACTGTCGCCTACCACCACCGACTGATTTAAAGCCGAAACTTGCGAATATACCTGAGGAATCACGAGATCAGGCAGTTCTTTCTTCAACTTCCGAAAGCCTTCGGTCAGTCCTTTCTCGATATCCTTCATATCCTTGAACTTCACAAGTGTGGCATCTTCCATGATCCGTTGCAGGATGGAATCAGAATAATATGCACACAACCGCTCGTTGATATCCGTATCTTTTGCTCTTCCGATGTCAAGCACTCTTTCAATCAGCAGCTTGGTGGCCTGCGGACATTCGGTACTCATTTTCTGCAAGGCCGAAAAACTGTTCAAGGCAAAAGCTTCATACTGCAGGCGGTCGTAACGGATCACCTTGATATCCACATCAGACAAAGCATCGTCTTTCTGCCCGCCGGAATGGCAGGCAGAAAGTGTCAGAATGCTTATCAATATGAATATCCATCTACGCATGAATACGCTGATTATCCGTAGATGATGTTACCGTTTTCGTCTTTGTATTCATCCAGTCCCTTTTCATAAGTTGCCATGGCACGCAAGCTCATACCAACGCTGGAGAAACCTCCGTCGTGGAACAGGTTCTGCATGGTCACCTTACGGGTCAGGTCAGAGAACATCACGATACAGTAGTCTGCACATTCGTCAGCAGAAGCATTACCCAGCGGAGACATACGGTTAGCAAAGTCAAACAGCTTGTCCATACCCTTTACTCCTGAACCGGCAGTGGTCATGGTCGGTGACTGAGAAATCGTATTGATACGAACATGATGTTCACGTCCGTAAATATATCCGAAGCTACGTGCAATAGATTCCAGCAAAGCCTTTGCATCAGCCATATCGTTATAACCATAGAATGTACGCTGTGCAGCAACATAGCTCAAAGCAACGATAGAACCGTATTCATTGATTGCATCCAGCTTCTTGGCTGACTGGATCATTTTATGGAATGAAACAGCAGAAATATCCAAAGTTTTGCTCAACATGTCATAATCCAGGTTGTCATAAGTACGTTTCTTACGAACGTTCGGAGACATACCGATTGAGTGCAGAACGAAGTCAATCTTTCCTCCCAGCACTTCCATTGAACGCTTAAATACATTTTCCAGATCTTCCACAGAAGTAGCATCAGCCGGAATCACTTCACAGTTCAGCTTCTCTGCCAATGCAGAAACCTCACCCATACGTACTGCCACAGGGGTATTGGACAATGTAATCATGGCACCTTCTTCAACAGCTTTTTCGGCCACTTTCCAGGCAATTGACTGTTCGTTCAATGCACCAAAAACAATACCTCTTTTACCTTTTAGCAAATTATAACTCATACTTATTTTAATTATATATTCGCCACAAAGATACAAACAAATCCTTAAACACAGGCTTTTTCTTCCATGAAATATTTTGAACTCCATCAAAATGAGAGAGTAAAAAAAGAATTCGGCGTTTACATGAAAACGTCGAAGTCTTTTCATGCAAACGCCGAATTCTTTTTTAAAAAGCCCGAGGCCTTTTTATCCCAGGAATGAGATCAGCACACCGGCAGCCACGGCTGATCCGATGACACCCGAAATGTTACTTGCCATACAATACTGGAGCACATGGTTCTTCGGGTCGTATTTCAAGGCAATCTCATTAGCCACACGGCTGGCCATCGGCACAGCGCTCAGGCCTGTTGCACCGATCAGCGGATTGATCTTCTTCTTTGTAAAGAGATCTAAATGCAGTACGGGGATACCAATTTCCCAGCAATATTCAAGTAGCGTTCTAAAATCAATCCATCTGTTACCACGAGAAAGGAGGGTATTTCTAATTTTTTCTGGTGTTAATCCTTCGATGTTTAGTTTCGTATCAAACCCTTTTAAGACTGCTTTTGCTGCAACAGATGAAAGTGCAACTGCTGATTCTAACTCAGAGAGAGCAGTATTTCTTCTTGTCTTAAAATTTGGATTTGGAATATCAAAGTTTGCTTCGTTACTTGAAACAAGAGAAGAAAAATCAAGGCTAAAAGATTTTGCTAATAGAGAGGCTGCCTCTAAGAAACCTGCTTGTGTGTTAGCAATGTTATCATTCCACCAATCAGGTAGCATTGCTTTGATATTCTTTTTTGTAAAGCCTAATGCTTGTATTTTTTTATATAGGGTATTCATTTCAAATTTATTTGTCATAATGCCCTCCTTAAAAGATTTTATAATTATATTTTTTCATATAAAGGTGTAATTTCTTCCGTTTTACCGCTCGCCTTTACTACACCTTTATCAATCCAAATCACATTTTGGCAAAGCTCTTTTACCTGTTCAATAGAATGCGAAACAAATAAAAGTGTTGTTCCATCTGAAAGCATTTTCTCCATACGAAGCTTACATTTTTCTTGGAATGCTGCATCGCCCACAGCCAATACTTCATCCACAATTAAGATTTCTGGTTTCACAATCGTTGCAACAGCAAATCCAAGTCTCGCAGCCATACCTGATGAAAAGTTTTTAAGTGGTACATCTACAAAATCTTGCAGTTCCGCAACTCAATAATCTCATCAAAATGTTGCGCCATAAAAGCCTTTTTATGACCAAGTAATGCTCCATTAAGATAAATATTTTCTCTTGCAGTCAGCTCACCATCAAAAACCAGCCCCCTAACTCAATCAATGGCGCAATATTACCGCGCACCTCTACAGTACCTTTATAGGGTTTTAAAATACCACAAATTAACTTTAAAAGAGTCGACTTACCAGAACCATTGGTACCAATTAATCCCCAAGACTCACCTTTCTTCACTTCAAGATTAACATCTTTTAATGCTAAAAACTCTTGGAACATAAGTTCCCCCCTTTAGCATTTTAATCACATACTCTTTTAAGCCATTATATTGTTCGGTTGCTTTATTAAAACGCACCGTAGCATTAGTGACTTTAATTACTGTTTCTTTATTCATTAGATATATAAAATAAACTCGTCTTGCTTTTTTATTAAAATACCAAGCCCCAAGGACAAGAACCAAAATAGCCGTACCAAAACCGATTAGAATCGAATCAGTTTGTGGGAATCTTGCATGATAAAACAATATCATCTAAATTGCTCGATATAGCCATACATTGGATTTGCATTTTTGTATAACTCTTGGTATTCCTCGGG
>ENA-OQBV01001310-OQBV01001310.1-human-gut-metagenome-genome-assembly--contig:-NODE-1310-length-12452-cov-1.386531_pt1 | contig 12452 bp, 23 predicted proteins | sample MGYA00242750_ERZ504559 | MGnify/ENA primary metagenome ERZ504559 (study PRJEB26092, sample SAMD00036230) | human gut metagenome | host: Homo sapiens | study: EMG produced TPA metagenomics assembly of...
AGATTGTGCAACTGGCTAATTTCTTTTTTGTTCAAGCGACGGTATTCACCCGGACGAAGTCCTGAGACATCTAGGTTTCCAAACTGGGTTCGGGAGAGTTTGTCCACTAAAAGTCCTACAGCTTCAAACATCTTTTTGACCTGGTGGTTGCGCCCTTCATGAATGGTCAACTGAACCACTGAACGGTTCTTTTCAACATCCACTTTTAAGATCTCATAAGTCGCTGGCTTGGTTTTCTTGCCATCAATGGTCACCCCTCGTGTTAAGGGACGCAAATTTTCCTTATTGGCAATCCCTTTGACACGCGCCACATAGACCTTATCAATCTCATTACGTGGGTGAATCATCTCATCTGTAAAATCACCATCATTGGTCAAAATCAAGACACCAGATGTATCCCAGTCCAAACGTCCTACTGGATAGATGCGCTCTGGCACTTGAGATAAAAGGTCAACGACTGTTGTCCGCCCTTTATCATCCGATACACTAGAGATGACGCCACGTGGCTTATTTAAAAGATAGTAGACCTTTTCTTCGTTGTAGATTGGAGTGCCTTCTACTTCAACCTGATCACCGGTCTTAATAATGGTCGCTAATTCACGCACAACTTGGCCATTGACCGTCACCAAGCCTTGCTTGATCAGTTCTTCGGCCTTGCGACGACTAGCCACTCCTGCATGGGCAATATATTTGTTAATTCTCATCTAGTTCCTCTGTTCTCTCTGAAAATAATTGACCTTCCTCTGGATCGATGTCCACTTCCTCAACCTTTGGTAATTCCTCCAAATGATTGATTCCCATATAATCCAAAAAATACTCCGTCGTGATATACAAATTGGGACGCCCGAGGACTTCTTTTTTCCCATCCTCTCGGATCAGATCAAATGACAATAGTTTGGTAATGGCACCGCTGGAATTGACACCCCGAATATCATCGACCTCCACGCGGGTGATCGGTTGCTTATAAGCAATGATTGACAAGGTTTCGAGGGCAGCCCGAGACAAACTTTGGTTCATGGGCGTTCTAGAATAGTCTCGTAAAACCGAAGCGTAGTCTGCCTTTGTCACCAATTTATAACGGGAAGCTGTCTCCATCAAACACAGACTGGTATCTGTGTCCTCCTGGTATTTTTGGCTTAAATTTTTCTAAACTTTGCACCACACCTGTCGGAGGTAAAGAGAGAAGGTCTGCGATTTGTCTGGCAGGTAAATTCCTTCTTCACCCGCTACAAATAAGAGTGCTTCAATTTCAGCTAATTTGCTCATGTTCAATCCTATTTAAGTAAATTTCTCCAAAGCCCTATCCTGTACCACTGTTACCTCTTGAATCTTGATTAATTCAAGGGTTGCAAGAAATAGGGTAATGACCTCTTGGAGATCCGCTGCTTCTAGAAACAAGTCCTGCAAGAGAACTTGTGCACGATCGTGGAATCGGTGACGCAGCTGGTCCATCAGATCCTCAATCTTGTATTCATCCTTTACAATGGTTGTATGGTTCTGACGGAATTCTTCTTTATTCTTGGTCAATAGTTTTGAGAAAGCCAAGAAGAGATCCACCGTGGTGCGATCATGAAGTAATTCGGTATCGTCATAGACCAATTCCATCTTTGGTTTCGAATAATAGAGGGCGCGCTCCTCGTGCTGTGAGGCCATCAACTCTCCTAATTGCTTGTAAGTACGGTACTCTTCCAATTGAGAAAGGAGGTCCTGCTCTAGATCCTCTGCTTCATCCATCTCCTCTGCGACCTTAGGAAGAAGTCTTCGACTCTTGATCAGGGTTAGTTGACTAGCCATCAGCATGTATTCCCCTGCTACCTCTAGTTTCATAGCCTGGAGAGTCGCCAGATAAGCCAGATACTGTTCGATTACCTCAATCAAGGGGACCTCATAAATATCCATCTGGTATTTAGAGACCAAGTGGAGCAAGAGGTCCAATGGCCCTTCAAATCTTTAATTTTTATATCCATTATTTATATTTTTCTAATGTCACCATGGTTTTTAGGCCCAATTCACGCGCAATACTAAAGAGATCCACACCGAGTTCACGTTGTTTCAAAAATATACTGCTCACGAATCGATTGTGCCGAAAGGTCTTGGTTGCCTTTTTCGATCAAGAAGGCTTCTAACTGTCGGAATCCCCACTGACGAGAGTATGATTTTCCTTTATTATCAAAGAGATAGACACCATCGAGGAAGAGCTGCAACTCATCCAGTAAAGGCTCTGGAACTTTTAAAACCCGTTTTTGGCCATCTTTGCCCACTCGAATGACATGAAAGTCCAGCTGAATATCTTCGACCTTGACTTGGAGGATCTCACTTGGCAACAAGCCCATCTCCAGAATCAACAAGGCCATCAAGCGTCCCTGAGGGTTGGTTGATTCTTCCCCAAAAATGGGTCAGATCCAACAATTCCCGATCATGGGTCTTGGCCGGTTGAATTTTAGGCAATACCAAACGATGGTATTCAGAAATAAAGCGTTCTTGATACAAATAATATAAAAATTGGTTGACGGACAGATAATTTTCGTTTTGAACCGCCGGTTTAAAATCTTTAATCGAAGCTTGGTAAAATTCTCAAATTTGTCGGTGTCACTTTTTCCATGGATCGACTCAATAAACTGGTCCAAATCATAGAAATAGGCTGACTGAGAATTTTCACTTAGTTCTTTTTGATCAATAAAACTTGCAATAAATTCTTTCATTTTGGAATCATCTCGTATTCATTTGAAAAATCATGCATTAGCGAATTGATGGCTTTAAGAATCGATTTCCGTGTAATAATCCCTTGGAAATACCCTTCTTCATCCACCACTGATAAGAAGGAGTCATCCACCAACTTGTGAAGGACTTCTGTCAAATTGAAGTCTAAGCCGATGACCCCGACCCCTTTTTTTGCAACGTCTACGATATCCATCGAGGCAAAAGTCTCCTCAGGAATCCCGTGTTTCAATTGATAAGATAGAATATCCGTTAGGGAGATCGTCCCCACAAACTTGCGTTCATCCGTCACTACCGGAATACGACTATAGCTAATCTGGCTCAACAACAAGACAGCATGGTCTACATTGTGGTTATCAATCAAGACCGCTAAATTTTTGGCTGGAGTTAAGAACGTCTCTTCCTGCGCCAGCAAGAAACGTTCAAATTCCTTTGCTATCATCTGCTAAAACTCCTTTTGTCAATTCAGGGTACAATTCATGATCTCGCGTATAATACTCTACCTTGAAGTTCGAATCGGTAATCTCTATCTTGGCATACAAACACTCTCGAATCAGACCACGAGGTTGGCTAACAGATCCAGGATTCACAAAGAGGGTTCTTCCTTCCTTCCAAGCATCTGGGATATGAAGGTGGCCGTATAGACAGATATCTGCTTCCTCCTCTTGGGCCCACAGATCCAATTTTTGAAAACTAAAATTGATCTGGAAGAGATGTCCGTGGGTCTGGATGATCCGTGTTGGCCCCAGTTGGGTCACCAAGCGTTCCGGATAGCCTTCATAAAAATCCATATTTCCTTGGACAACGTGGATCCCTTCCCAGACAGGATCATCACTTTTTAGTTCAGAATCCCCATTGTGAAAGATCCCATCGACCTGACCTAGGTATTTTTCTTTAATAGCTTCAACAATGGAGCGGTCTCCATGCGAGTCACTCATAACGATGATTGTTTGCTTTGCCATGATGGAAATACCTCCAATAACTTTTTAACAGCTAAAGCACGATGTGATTGTGTATTTTTTTCTTCTAGCGTTAATTCAGCAGCAACACGGCCCGTTTCCCCAACTAAGAAGAGAGGGTCATATCCAAAGCCATGTTCCCCTTTGGGCTCAAAATTAATATACCCTGGCCAATCTGCTTCCACCACTAGGCTTTCCTTGCCTGGTCTTGCAACCACCAAGGTCGTATGGAACTGAGCTGAGCGATCTTTCAAGTCAAAAACCATGGCCAATTCGTGCAACAATTTCGCATTGTTTTCCGCATCTGTCGCACCAACTCCCGCAAAGCGAGCTGACCAAACTCCTGGTAAGCCTCCCAAGATATCCACCTTCAAACCTGAATCATCCGCTAAGACTGTTTTCCCAGTTAGCTCTGCAATCGTTTCAGCTTTTAGGCGGGCATTCTCTTCAAAGGTCATCCCTGTCTCTTCGACTTCTGGAAGCTCTGGGTATTGATTGAGATTTTCCACTTCAAAGCCCAGCTTTTCAAACATATTACGGAATTCTTTGGTTTTTCCCTCATTTCGAGTCGCAATGAGAATCGTATCTTTGACCTTGTCTTGACCCAAGAAGGCTTCCAAAATCCACCCCATCACTTGGCAAATGCAAGTAAAGCAATTTCCCTTTTTCAACCAAGAGCAAGGCTCCTTGACGCTGTACAATCTCAAAAGCTCTTCCCTTGACTTCATTCAAGATTTCGGTCAAAAAGGTTAGAAAACGGAAGGCTGAACCATAGCGCATCACCGATAGATTGAGAGGGAATCCTTCAGGATCCTTGGCAAAGAGAAGTTCCAGCTGATCTAACAGAGTGGAAGCTTCCACAGGCACTTGACTAAATTGGTTGTAGTCTGCATCTTCTCCCCATTGGGCAATATACCAATCTTGGGGATCTTTGTATTCAAACAGTTTGTCACTCATAAATTTACATGCTCCACATTCACTGAACGTTCTAGCCATTTTTCGGCAATCGCTGCAAAGCTATTGGCATTTGCAGTTGTATAAAAGCGGTGGGTCTGCTCTAAGAGTTCGCGACTCTTATTGAGCTCAAAATAGTTTAATAAAACGGAGATATCCCGAACACACTCTGCCCCACTATCAATCAATTTGACATCCGGTCCCATAACATTTTGAATGATCGGTTTTAAAGGGGATAATGGGTGCATCCCAAGACTAAGGTATCAACCTTTCCAACTAGTGGTTTTAGGGTTTCGTAAACCACCTTTTTAGGTCACTACTGGATGCCAACTCGTTTGATTCCACTAAAGGAACAAACTTGGGACAGCTAAACTGCTGACTTCCATGTCTGGTGCTAGACTTTGAATCTTCTCTTTATAAATTCCAGAAGAAACCGTCATCGGTGTCCCAATGACCCCAATTTTTTGATGGGTCGTCGATTTAATGGCTGCAGAAGCTCCGGGCAAAATCACTCCTAAAACAGGAATATCAAGTTTCTCCTTGACTTCTTCCCAAACAACTGCCGTCGCTGTATTACAGGCTAAGACAATCATCTTGACATTTTTGGTCAGAAGGAAGTTCACCATCTGCCAAGTATACTCGCGAATTTGGTCTGCTGGTCTAGGACCATAAGGTGCACGTGCTGAATCTCCAATATAGACGACATCTTCGTGAGGAAGCTGACGGAGCAATTCGCGGACAACAGTTAGGCCCCCTACTCCAGAATCTAAAAAACCAATCGGTCGGTTATCCATATCTCTTCCTTCCAAAAGGAGGGACTAAGAAATTCCTCCAAGCCCCTCTCATTTATTATCGTGAGATTGCCCCACTCTTATTTTTTCTTGTTTTTCGCCATTGCTGATTTTTGTTGGTTCACAATTTGGCGATAGACTTGTTGAACTTTTGCTTCGCTTGGACGTTGGCCACTCGCACCTAAAAGCGTACGGACTGCTTCAATATTCAAACGTGGGTTTGATGCAAATTCTTTTTCAAACTGCTTGCGAAGTAGGTACATACCTGCCAACATCCCACCAAAGAAAGCAAGGATAATCAATAAAATTGTCAAAAATGTAGACATAAGTGTTTTTCTCCTAAATTCAATATTTACACATTTTCTATTATACCAAAAAGGCCCTATTTTTCAAAGTCAAAGCCATACAATGTTGCAAAGTAATCCTCTGGTTTTTCGGCCCGTCGGATGAGACGAGCTTGGCCCGATTCTTCTAATAAAATCTCGGCAGAGCGAAGCTTGGCATTGTACTGATAGCCCATGGAATAACCATGCGCTCCTGTATCATGGATGACCAAGAGATCCCCAATCTCAGAGATAGGAAACTCCCGATTCTTGGCAAATTTGTCATTGTTTTCACACAAACTACCAACAATGTCGACTACTTCTGTCTCACCTTCTGGACGATCGAGATTGGTGATATGGTGGTAGGCCCCGTACATAGCAGGACGGAGGAGGTTGACAGCCGAAGCATCTACTCCTAGATAGGTCCGATAAGTCTGCTTCTTATGGGTGACATGGGTGACTAACAAGCCATGTGGTGCCAACATGAAGCGGCCTAATTCCGTATAAATTTTTACTTGATCTAAGCCAGCAGGGATTAAAATAGCCTCGTAAGCACGACGAACCCCCTCCCCAATCACAGCGATGTCATTCGGCTGGTCTTCTGGTTTGTAGTTCACTCCAACCCCTCCAGAAAGGTTGACAAAATCCAAAGTCACCCCTGTCTTTTCAACAACTTCTACAGCCAACTGGAATAATTGCTTAGCCAATTCTGGATAGTAATCATTAGAGATGGTATTCGAAGCCAAGAGGGCATGGATTCCAAAGCGCTTAACCCCAAGTCTTTTAACTCACGGAAGGCTCGGATCAATTGCTCCTTGGTCATGCCGAACTTAGCCTCCTCAGGGTGATCCATGATATCCGTTCCCAGTTCAAACACCCCTCCTGGATTATAGCGGCAAGAGATAACCTCCGGTAGAGTCGCAACTGACTGTAAAAAAGCTACATCTTCGTAGGCATCCAAGTTGATAGTCGCTCCTAGTTGACGGGCAAAGACCATCTCTTCAGCCGGTGTATTGTTGGAAGAAAACATAATTTCTTGGCCTGTAAACCCTAATTTTTGTGCCATCAGCAATTCTACATAACTGGCACAGTCCACGCCACAGCCTTCCTCTTTGAGGATTTTTAGGATGGCTGGATTAGGGGTCGCTTTGATAGCAAAATACTCCTTAAAGCCTGGATTCCAAGAAAAGGCTTGATGGAGAGCACGAGCTGTCTGCCGGATCCCAGCTTCATCATATAGGTGAAAGGGAGTTGGATAGGTTCCCATAATTTGTTTTAATTTTTCTCTGCTAATAAATGGACGTTTCATGTGAAGATTCTCTTTTCTATCAATTTTCTTTAGTATATCACAAGTTTTCCAACAAAAAAAGCCGGTTCCCCGGCTCTTTCTATTAATCGTTGCGTCCAAAAATACGTAAGATATTGATGAACAAGTTGATGAAATCAAGATAGAGTTCTAAAGCCAAAGCAACAACCCATCCATTGGTTGGCTGACCATTGGATTGTTCATAGACATAACGAATCTTTTGGTTATCCCAAGCAGTCAAACCTGCAAAGATGATAACACAAAGAATGCTAAGGACATAATCCATACCAGAGCTTTGTAAGAAGATGTTCGCAATTGAAGCAATGATAATACCAATCAAGGCTCCCATAAATGCTCGTCCCATTCCAGACAAGTCTTTTTTTGGTCACACGACCAATGGCTGACATGATGAAGAACATCAAGGCACTAACGACGAAGGCTTTATAAACTGTCGCTTGAGCATAGCGTGCAATGATAAAACTCAAGGTAAAGCCATTCAGAGCTGAATAAGTTAAAAAAGAGAGGCAAGGCCATGGGATTGTTTTTCACAGATTGTCTAGAAGCGACCAGGACCAAAATCAATTCAACAGCAATGGCAATATAGTAGACCATAGGAGCCTGAGTTAGAATATACATGAAGGTTTCTTGGAAAATGGTCATCATCAATGCTGAGACGACAGCAGAAACTCCAACTCCAACTCCGACTAAAGAATAAATTTTGCTATAAAAGCTATTAAGACCACTTTGTCCGTGGATAACGGTTTGTTGATTCATCATCAATCATTCCTTTCAAACTTAAATTATTATGATTTTAACATTTTTCGATGGAAAAGTCTCCTCTTTGACCACTTTTTTCTTATTGGTTCTGAGGCTTCTTTGAACGCCCAGTATTTATCGACCATGGTCACGAGGAAAGATTCTTTGTAGCGAGGTGGAGCAAGCGTCAAGCCCCACATATGTTTGAGGATGATGTCCTCTTCTTTTTTATTGAGGCTTGTTATCTTTTTGGCATTTCGGACAGCTATCCGAGGATGTACCCAGGCATGGCTCTTGTTAAATTTGACCTGCCGCCAGTCGTAGTAAAAAAGATCGTGTAAGAGAGCTCCCCTTGCTGTACTTTTGGTATCCCAGCCCATCTTCTTAGAAATGCGGTAGCTGGTGTAGCTAACGTGAATGGAATGCTCCAAACGGTTGGAATGAATATGGTGGGGAATTTCCTTTAATTTTTGAAGTTTGGGATGCTGGATCAAATGTCCGACTTCAGCCATATATTCTTTATCTTGTCGATACATGCGTCTCACCTCCTCTATCTGACTAACGCACTATTCTTCAATCATAGAAAAGATCAAAATCCCTGCAGCAACAGCGACATTCAGACTCTCTGCCTGACCTGGCATGGTGATATGAACCAGCAGATCTGCCTTCTCAGCCATCTGGTCACTAATACCTTGTCCTTCATTCCCCATGACCAGTACAAAAGAAGGGACTTTCTCCACTTGCTTATAGTCAATAGAATCCTGAGACAAGGTGGTCGCATAGATGGGTAGCTGACTTTCTTCAATGGCTGTTAAGAGTTGCTTCTTTAGGCAGACGGATAACAGGAAGATGAAAATGACTCCCCTGCATAGAGCGCAAGGTTTTCATATTATACAAATCTGCTGATTGATCGGTTAGAAGCACCCCGTCAAAGCCTGCTGCGTCAGCAGTCCGAATCATGGTTCCGACATTTCCTGGATCTTGAACATCCTCTACAATAAATACCGTCCTTGAGCCAGCTGAAGATGCTGGATTGGCTGTATCTTAATTTCTGCCACGATTCCTTGAGGGCTTTTGGAATCAGCAATTTCCGCTAAAACCTCAGGACTTACGACGGTCACCTTCGTATCTTTTTTGATCTTATCTACAAACTCTTCCAGAACAAAGACTTGTTCAATCGGAGCCTGATGATTGATAGCTTCTTCATAAAGATGCCAGCCTTCGATCAGGTAGGAGTCAATTCGGTATTTTTTTTGATGAAGTTTTTTTACTTTTTTAATTCCATTATTGGACTTAGAGGTTATAATATTCATAAGACTATTATACCACATTCACAGGAGGAGCTTCTCCGTCCTGAGTAGGAATTCAAGCACAAGGAGAACAAGCATGCAAAAAGTTGAAATGACGGCCCAAGGTCGAGTTCAAGGTGTTGGCTTCCGTTGGGGAGTTTATAGCTTAGCACTAGAAATTGGAGGCATTACAGGTCGGGTCTGGAACAATGATGATGGAACGGTCACTATCCTTGCCGCCTGCGAAGACAATGCCCTCATGGCCAAATTTATCCAAGAAATACGAAAAGGTCCTACTCCTTTTTCAAAAGGTTTCTTATCTGGACGTCCATCTGGCAAAACTTCGAACCCTACAAAGATTTTAAAATTTCAAATTAAGTCCAGAGAACTATTGTTAATTTGATAAAAAAAACAGTAGAATAGAAAGGTATTATTTAAAAATTAAAAGGATTATAACTCGTGAAAAAAATATAAAACGTTATCTACTTGCTGCTCTCAGCTTGTCTGCCCTCCTCCTCTTAAACAGGATGTGTCAGCATCGACAAGACAACCAAACAACCAACTGGTTTCGTCTGGAACCTCATTGGAAAACCGATGGGGGAAGCCATCAATTTCTTTGCGACAGATCTTGGCCTTGGCTTTGGACTGGGGATTATCTTAGTAACCGTAATCGTTCGAATCATCATCTTCCCTCTAGGTATTTATCAATCTTGGAAGGCAACCTACCAATCAGAAAAGATGAACTACCTCAAACCGATCTTTGCACCGATTCAAGAACGCATCAAAAATGCAGAGACTCAAGAAGAAAAACTTCTTGCCAACTCTGAATTGATGAATGCCCAAAAAGAAAACGGCGTCAGCCCATTCGGCGGTATTGGATGCTTGCCCTTGTTGATTCAAATGCCATTCTTCTCAGCTCTTTATTTTGCAGCTCAATATACTCCAGGAGTCAACAAGAGCAGTTTCCTTGGCATTGATCTCGGTTCAAAAAGTCTGGCTTTAACCTTAGTTGTTGCTGTTCTTTACTACATTCAAAGCATGCTCTCTCTCCATGGTATCGAAGATGAAACCCAAAGAGAAACTATGAAGAAAACGGCTCTCATGAGTCCAATTATGATTGCAGTCTTCTCTTTGATGGCACCAGCTGGTGTAACCCTCTACTGGGTAGTCGGTGGTTTTGTACAAATTATTCAACAATTTGTCATCAACTACCTCATCCGTCCAAGATTGCGGAAACAAGTAGCTGAGGAATATAAAAACAATCCTCCAAAAGCTCCAGCATCCAATGGACATCGCGTAAAAAAAGATATCACACCTACCAATCCAGCCAACGCTCAACGTTCCCTTCCAACTAACGGAAACAAAAAACGAAACGCTGGAAAACAACGCAACCGTAACTAACACTAGCAAAAAGGCCGAGATATCATCTCGGCTTTTCCATTACTACAAAAAAAATGAGAGTGACTCACTCTTCATTTTTTATTTCTGTTTTTTCAACGTTTAAGATTTTCACTTGGTAGCTTCCTGCTGGAGTTTCAATCGTCACAGTGTCCCCTGTTTTGTTACCAATTAAGGCATGACCGATTGGACTTTCATTTGAGATCTTACCAGCAAAAGCATCCGCTCCAGCTGAACCAACAATAATGTAAACATCTTCTTCGTCTTCGCCAATTTCTTGCACGGTAACTGTTTTTCCGATTGCTACTTCATCAACAGCGACAGCATCGCTGTCGACAATTTCAGCATAACGAATTTTTGTTTCTAGGCTGGAGATTTGCCCTTCAACAAAAGCCTGTTCGTCTTTAGCTGCTTCGTATTCACTGTTTTCTGAAAGGTCTCCGTATGAACGAGCAATTTTAATCCGCTCTACAACTTCTGGACGACGAACTAATTTCAATTCTTCTAATTCAGTTCTAACTTTTGCTTTTCAGCAAGGGTCATTGGATAGGTTTTTCTGCCATATTTATTTCTCTTTCTCTTTTCTATTATTTTTTCGAACTAAAAAGGTGTGGCATGCCACATCCTCCTTAGTTTGAGCTGCTTTCTGTTAATTTGCTATTCACGTGTTCTTCCACGTTTTTAGTGTGTTCCTCAAAAGTTTTCGCAAAATAGACTTCCCCTGTCTCTACATTTGCGACAAAGTAGAGGTAGTCTGTCTTGCTTGGGTTGACGGCTGCTTCAATTGCAGATAGCCCTGGACTATCTACTGGACCAGGCATCAAACCAGTATTCTTGTAGATATTATAAGGTGAATCAATATTGGTGTCAATCGTTGCGTCTTCTTTCAGAGTCGTCTTCTTGCCTAATTGACCTTGTGCGTATAAGATGGCAATATTACTTTTGAAGAGGCATATCTTGATTCAAACGGTTATAAAAGACACTGGCAATATCCTTGCGGTCTTTATCTGTAGCGCCTTCTTTTTTCAATCAAAGAAGCCAGAGTCAATGCCTCATTGACATCAATGTTTTTAGCTTCCATAGTGTCATAGTAGGCTGAAAGATTTTGGTCCATTGCAGCTAACATTTGGTCCACAAGATCTTCCATTTTACTATCTTTTCCATAACCGTAAGTAGCTGGGAAGAGATAGCCCTCTAAGCGATAGCGTACCCCACTTTCTTTGGACGGTAAGGTTGCTAGTAACTTAGGATATTTGGCTACCATCTTTTCAATAAAAGCATCATCTTGGATGACTTTTAAGAATTCTTCTTGCGTATATGGAGTCTTGGCACCAGATTTAGAACTAGCATCCACAGAAACCACTTGCGCGATTTGATCAATTGTGTAGCCCTCAGGAATCGTAATTTTTCCTAAGACCGGTGGTTCCGGAGTTTTGGTCCCTTGCTCTTGCAATTTTTGAATAATGGTCTCTAGATCCATACTCTTTTGTAGATTGAAATAACCGGATTGGAAGTTTCCATAATTCTTAAACTTGGTGTAATAGTTGAAGAACTGACCATTCTTAATCAAGCCTTTTTTCTCCAAGATAGTCCCAATTTCACGATTGCTAGATCCAGCAGGAATTTCAACGGTTACAAACTCTGTAGACTTGACATCCATTGCATTTAAGTTAGATCGAACATAGGTCACTGCGAAAATTCCAGTTGCAACCATTAAGACAAAAAGAATTCCTAGAACCGTCAAGACGATTCGTTTAGCAATAGTATTCTGTTTTTTCTTTTTCTGAACACGTTGGTCACGATCCTTGCGCGAAACACTAGATACCTGGGGTTTCTTTTTTCGAAACTTTTACGGGCTGACTTGAGACTTCTGGTTCTCGAGTTGGCTCTTGAACTGGTAGAGGTGTTTCTTCTTGAGTTTCATCTTCTCTACCTTTAAGGTCGGGAATTTCCGTAAC
>ENA-OQBV01001312-OQBV01001312.1-human-gut-metagenome-genome-assembly--contig:-NODE-1312-length-12434-cov-17.192005_pt1 | contig 12434 bp, 14 predicted proteins | sample MGYA00242750_ERZ504559 | MGnify/ENA primary metagenome ERZ504559 (study PRJEB26092, sample SAMD00036230) | human gut metagenome | host: Homo sapiens | study: EMG produced TPA metagenomics assembly of...
AATTTCATCTAATCATCTCCAATCATTTTATAGAGTTTTTAGACTGTATTCTAGAAACTCTAATTTTCTATATAATTGTCGATTTTTTTGAAATGATTTTCAATCCATCATATTACTTGGCGCTTACTTTACAAAACTCATCTGTATCAAAATATAGATTTTTTAAAATAGGAATTAGATCAATATACTCTTCTTCTGGCTTTTCATTATGTTTATATTTTGCCATTACTACTAAATATCCATTATTCCATTCTTTTACTTCTGTATAATATTCTAAAGAATATGGTGCTACAAAGCGAATTACATGATTGCCAAATTGAAATTTTGTATAGTTTTTTTCGTTACTTAAAATGGCTTCGATCATCATAATATCGCCTCCTCATCATCCAAATTATATGTTTATCATAAATGTATTTCAACTTACAGCCTACTTTCTAGAATCTACAAAACACTTATAAATACTCATTAGTTTATTGTACATTCCTTGTTGAATAATTCTTTCTTTATCTATAATGCATTGTTTCATTTAAATTCATCTTTTACCTATACAAGCAAATTTGAAACATAAACACAAAAATCTAACTTAACGGTACTGTTTTTTGATTTTTTTTAAAAACAGTACCCTTAACCAGCAGTTTTCTTATGAATTGCGCTTTTTGAAGTTTCTATAAAATAGAATCATATAATCTAAATCGTTATATAAAAAGACAATCCTTATCTTGGAATTACCTGATTTATTACTTTACTATGAAAGGTACAAGATAGAATGGTTTCAATAATAAGCTTCCATCTTTTCCTACATCCTTTTGAGAAATTAAATATGCCTTATTTACATTTTTAGAATACTTCACACAAAATTCATTTATCGATTCATGCTTACCAAGACCTGATGACTTGATTTCAAACGCATTTATTTTACTTTTATCCGAAACAAGAAAATCTACTTCATAATAATGTGTACTATCTTTTTTCTCCCATGTGTGATAATACAATTCTCTTCCTGTTGAAGCAATCATCTGTGCCATAAGGTTTTCATACAGATATCCAAGATTTGCAGGTAAATTATCTGAAAGTAACTTTGCGTATACATCATTTTCTGTTACGGATCGATCCATAAACATCATTGTCACAAATAATCCTGTATCTGAAACATACAGTTTATAACTATCAAAATCCTTAGTATCAGCCAAACTCACGTTAGGATCTGTCGTATTAAAACATGGTAATACTATTTTTGAATCTATCAATTCATATAACAATTCTTCAGTTCTCGCACTACTTGTTTTACTAATTGCACTTTTCATACGGTATTTTTTTGTATCCTTTGCCAACTGAGCAGGAATTGAATGATACATTGCTGATAACCTTCCAGAAGCATCAATCTTTTTAAAATCCTCTTCATAAAGTGTAATAATCTGCCTTTTAACCATATCGATTTCAGAAAAGTTTTTTCCATCCACATATGCTTCTACAGCCTGAGGCATACCACCAACAGCCATATAAATTCTTAAATCTCTCATTAACTTTCGATTGGTTGCCTGTCCTATTGATGAGGCACTATCATATATCTGCTTTAAAAGCTCATAACTATTGCCTGTGGCATCACAAAATTCTTCATAATCCATTGGATAAACCTGAATTTTCATTTCTTCGGATGGAATCAAAATATCCTTCACATTCTTCTTTATAGAAATCAAAGAACCCGTCTCTAAATAACTATATCGACCATCCGCCACAAGATGTTTGATTGCCTGTCTTGCCTTTGGAAAAAGTTGTACTTCATCAAAAATAATTAACGAATCATGTTCATATAGTGTTATACCTGTTTCTGCCTGTAGTCGCAAAAAGAATATATTCAAATTTCCAATATCCTCGAAACATTCTAGAATCTTATTCGTTGTCTTTGAAAAATCGATTAGAATATAGGATTTATATTCATTCTTCGCAAAACTTTCAGCTATCGTTGACTTACCAACACGCCTTGCACCCTCTAATAAAACAGCATATCTATCCGAATATAGTTTTTTCCATTCCAATAATTTATCATATACTTTTCGTTTAAAAAACATGAGCGTCCTCCTATTCCAATCGTCATTTCTTCAATGTTATTATATGTCATTTACTCCATTTATTCAAAGTCATTTTATGTGATTTACTCCATTTCTTCAATATGTTATAGTACCATTTGTTCATTATTGTTAATTTTATTGGGTTTCCTTAGTTCAAAACAAAAGAAACATTAGTATTTAAATTCACTAATGTTTCTATCAATATATTTTTCACCATTCTTGTATCAAACATTCGCAAGTTTCCAGCTTACTGCCTTTTCTCTAGAATCCACAAAGCGCTTATAGATACCCTCTTGTTTCATCAATTGATTGTGTGTTCCTTGTTGTACAATTCTTCCCTTATCTATCACAACTATTTGATCCGCGTTTCGGACGGTTTTTAATCTATGCGCAATCATAATAATTGTCTTTTCTTTTGTCAAAGCATCGATAGCTTCCATTAACTCCTTTTCATTTTCTGGATCCACATTGGCTGTTGCCTCATCCAAAATAATAATAGGTGCATCCTTCATAATAGCACGCGCAATGGAAATACGTTGTTTTTCCCCACCAGAAAGAGTGGCTCCACCTTCACCAATAACTGTATTATATCCATCTGGCAATTGACTTATAAACTCATGGCAACAAGCTTTCTTAGCTGCCATTACAACTTGTTCATGAGTAGCTTCTTGATTGCCGAATTTAATATTATTTTCAATGGTATCCGCAAACAAATACACTCTTTGAAATACAAACGCAAAGTTATTCATCAAACTATTCATACTATAATCCTTTACATTTATACCTCCAAGACTCACTTCACCTTCATCTACATTCCAAAATCTCGCAATCAAATTGCACAATGTAGATTTACCTCCTCCAGAAGGACCTACAATCGCTGTAGTTGTTTTTTCTGGAATCGACATGGATACATCATCAATGATTTTTCGCTTATCATAAGAAAATGAAACATGATCCAATTGAATATCATGACTCTTAGGTTCTATTTCCCTTCCTTCAATATCCATCGTATTCAATGCAAGAATATCATTGGCTTTATCTACACAGACACTTACCACATGTAAAAGGGATGAATAATTTCCAGCAGTCTCTAAACTTGAATAAAGTATAAAAGCCGAAATACTCATACCAATCGCATACACCGAATTCATTGTTCCATTAATATAAAATGCAGCGCAACAAATAATGATGATTGTCCCAGTAATCTTTGTCACAATACCCTGAAGAAAATGATAAGGTACAAATACAAGTTCCATTTTTGTATTGATTTTAGCACATGCATCATTGGCATCATTCAATCGCTTTGCCTGCTTACCCAATAAATTATACGATTTTACTTCCGAAATACCCTGTACATATTCCATGATTTGATTCACGAGTTCTGTATCACACTGCACCTTTTGTTCTGAATCTTTTTTACCAGCTTTTTGCATAATCGAATTGATCACAAAAAATACTATGACACCAGCTACAGATATAAGCCCAATTCTTACATCAAAAATTAGAATCATGAATACAATCATTGCCGTTTCTAAAATTCCCTGCATCGTAAGCATTACAACTCTTGAGGCAATATCTCCAAGCACTTCCATTGTATTTGTCGTAACAGAAGCAATCTCACCAATACTATTCGAATTAAAATATCCCATTGGAAGATAGCGGAGATGTTCTGCAATCTTGATTCGCATAAATGCGCTCGCATTATATCCACCTTCGGTTTGAAGTACAGACGAAATTCTTTTACAAACAACATCTATCACAATCGCAATAATCATAATGACTAATGAGCCAAGAATATATTTACCCATTGATTTTTCTTCAATCAAGCCCATCAAAATATACATAATAGCCGGTATTTTCATAGCTGAAGCAAGTGCTTCTACTAAACCAATTCCTATTGATAATTTAAACTTTTTACTGTTTTCTTCACCCGAAAACTTAAAGAATTTTGCCAAGATTTCAAACATATAATTTTGCCTCCTTTACTGTATCCTTTACAGAAATGTGGGCATTCCACATATCTTTATAAAGTACACATGATGAAAGAAGTTGATCATGCGTGCCATGTGCTACTACATTTCCATCATTTACCACAAAGATTTGATCACTGTCTTTTATTGTAGAAAGCCTATGCGCAATCACAATCAATGTTTTTCCTTCTACAAGTTTAGCGATAGAATTTTGAAGAATTGCCTCATTTTCAGGATCCGTATACGCTGTAGCCTCATCTAAAATCACAATGGGTGCATCTTTTAACATGGCTCTAGCGATAGAAATACGTTGTCTTTCTCCTCCAGAAAGGTGACCACCAGCACCACCGACAATCGTATCAAAACCATTTTCCAACTGCATAATAAAGTCGTAACAACCACTCTTCTTTGTCACTTCTATAACTTCTTCATCACTCGCATTGGGATTTCCTTGACGAATGTTTTCGCGTACAGTTTCATTAAACAAATAATTATCCTGTGCTACATATGCGATTTTTTGATTAAAGTCCATAAGAGACATTTGTTTGATATCTACACTACCAATTTTTATACTTCCAGAATTCACATCCCATAAAGACGCAATCAACTTTGCGATTGTTGACTTACCACTTCCAGAAGGACCCACAATCGCATTCACACTTCCAGCCTTACATTCCATATTTATACCATGAAGAATTTCTTTATCATGATAACCAAACTTAACATCTGAAAGTTCGATCGAATTATCTTTTGGCACAGATGTACTTTTATATGGCCTATTTAACTCAGGCTGATTTAGAATCCCAACAATCTCGTCAACAATGACACCTATCTTTCCCAAATCATCTGTATAGGAAAAAGCTGTGATCAATGGTCCGGCAATCCCTAATGATAAAATTATGCATAAGATAAAATCCGGCATTGTAAGTGTGCCATTTTCAACATAATGAGCTCCAAAAGGAAGCACAGTCAATAATGTATAGGGAGTTATTGTCATCATGAGTGCATGATAAATAGAACACTTTTTCATCCATAAAATAAAAGAATTGGCATAGGCCTTGGCAGCACTCGTAAATTTCGCATAAGAACTCTCTGTTTTTCCAAAAGCTTTAATGACTTCAATTCCATCAATATATTCAACGGCCGCATCATTTAAATCTTTCGTTGCGTTTACTGTTTTTTCAAAGTTTGGTTTAAAATCAATCATCATCCCAAAATAAGATAAAAAACCAATAATAATGGGTAATAATGACCAAAGAGCCAATCTATAGTCGATCGTAAAAAAGTAGATCAACACAACGACAGGTCCCATAAGATTTGAAGTAAATTCAGGAATAATATGTGCTAGCGTTGTTTCAATACAATCAATTCTTTCCACCATAATATTCTTAAATGTACCTGACGAAGTATCTTTCACATATCCTAGTGGCACACGTGCTAGCTTTTCAAAACATGCCTTACGAATGTTTGAAAGCACAGTAAACGTAGCCTTATGCGAAAGAGTTGTTGAGAGTGAATGACAAAACTCGGCCACAATAAAGGAAATAGCTATACATATTGAATTTTTTAGATATGTATTAAAATCTTTATTCCCCTCTAAAAACATCCTTACAATCGTTGCGATAAGAAAATAAGGAATGATTTTAAAAATCACATTACCCATTCCAAGTATGACACTCCATACATAATCCATTTTCTTTTGTCCAGCCCACTCTAGTATCCAACGCATTGTAGATTTCTTTTTTTCTTCCATACAAATCCCTCCTAATTATTAGTCATAACTAACTACATTGCTATAAGTATAGGTGGCAATTGCCACCTTATTTAAATTGAATATTCCAAATTCTTTCCCAACCACCTGTATTAAATTCTTTTAATTGATGAACATTTTTCTTAGCTATCTCTTTATCCATATCGTGTTCAACTATTTGCAGTACAGACGAGAAAAAACCAGTATATATCATATGCATGAGACTTTCATCAACATTTAATAAATCCATTCCAGACTCCTTCATAATCTGCATATATTTCTTGGTTGCCTTCATTTCTTTATTCACCATGTTATGAATAAAAGCTTCATATTTCCCACTATCTCCACATTTAAACAATAATCTAAAATGATCATAATGCTCATAAATATAATCAATCATCTGATCTGTTCCAGCATTGGCTGCATTTGACATATTGTTTGTCTGATCATGAGCAGAAAGCTTTTCAAAATCAGCTAATATCCCATCATATATTTCATATATATGCTCTATATACGGATCAATAAGTGCATCAAAAAGCATTTCCTTAGTTGGATAGTACTATAAAATGCTCCCGTTGTAAGTCCTGCATCTTTCACAATACTTCTTAAAGAAGCACCACTAAATCCATCTCTTAAGAAATGTTTGATGGCAGTATCCAATATTTTCTCTCTTGTTCTCTCAGTTTTTTCCGACATATAAATCTCCATCAAAAAAATATAACAGTGTTATATCACATTGTTATATTATTCTTATCCATAGAGATTTGTCAAGTATAGAAATTGAAATTTACTCTTCCCCTATTACTTTGAAGCAGACTACTAAACCATAAATAAATAGTGTTATACATACAATGAATGGAATTATTAAGTCTAATCCCAACAAACTACCTAAAATTCCAGTAATCCCGTTATAATCCCATTGATGAAGTGTTGCTGAGCACAAAATAGCTATTGAGCCAAGAAACCCCATAAGTTGCCAAACAATGCCTAATATCATTTTTTTCACACAATCACACTCCCTTATTTTATCCAATTACATCCGTAATGGTCTTAACACCTTTACTTACAAAACTAATGACTTTCTCATTGACTACACTTCCATCTTTTAATATTTTGACATTCGCAAGACCTAGTTGATCATTCTCTTTAGGTTCTGTACTCCCTGAAAGTGTCATCCATTTAATTTGAATATCTTCTTTAGATAATTTTTGATTATAATCAACTGAATAATTTGTATTTTCAAAAACTGGAGAATTCGATTCAGCATAAACATAAATCGTATTCTTATCCTCTTGATAAATTTTAATTGTATAATGCACAATATCCTTTTTATTAGAAACATATTCCTTATTTGGAGATACTTTCTCTTCATAAATCAATGTTAAATCTTTATTAGAAGTACTTGTATCTGTTTCATTTTGAAATATAAAGAATAAGGATAAAAATAAAACAATACTACTAACAGCTACAACAATCATTCTCTTTGATTTCATTTTTGACGCACTCTTTTTACATTACGATTCATGAAATGTCTTCCTATATATCTATAGGCAAATCCTTTTAGCCTTGACATTTGTTGATGGTGTTCTTTTAGTAAATCATCCGGACAATCATATACACCAAAATCTTGTGTAATTCCTTCACTTTGAATATATGTAGAGTTACGATTAAAATCAATAGTAGGATTTCTAAAATCTTTTACTGCTACACCATATCCACAAAATGCACCTTTACAATTTGGAAATTGATTCTGTAATTTCTTAAGATATGTCTTGTCCAAAATAAAGCCTTCAAGTTCAATCCACTGATTCTCAAAATATATTTCCACCCAACTATGAAAGATATTTGGGGGTGCACTCCAATACACTAAGCCTGTCATGGCTCCTTTTTGAAGTCTTTTATCAATTGTGAAACCATGAATTCTACATGGAATCTGACAAGCTCGTAAAAGAGCCATAAATAAGGTCCCTTTTGTATTACATTGACCATAGCCATCAAACAATACTTTTGATGCACAAATCGCATCATCTTCATTATATCCAAATAAGATATCATCTCTTACAAAATTATATATTCCCTTGATTCTTTCAAATTCATCCAATTTCTTCCACTTCTTCTTTTGAATTAGTTCTTGTATTGCAGGATTGGAATAATCAAGCATGCATGTTTCTTTTAAATAATTATCTATCATTTTTCATTTATCCTTAATATGAACCTTCATATATTTATATTCTTCAAAATATAAGAGACTTTGAAATAGAATCTACTAAAGTGTTTGTCTTAGCTTCATCATTTGAAGCAAGTCAACATTAATCTCTACAACAAAGCATTTATCTGATTCCTTCTTTCAAAATGTCAACTCAGGTAATTGATCTGTCTTAATAATCATTTCTAACATTCTGGCAAATCCATCTGGATACCGAATTTGATACTCCATATGGTTCAATCCCTCAAAAACCGGAAAGTTCCCATATTTATAGGCTTGCATCACTGCATTTCGATATTTAAAATGATCTTCTTTACTTCCAAATTCCCAGAATGTATGTTTTTGTAGCTCTTCTGAAAATTTAGGAAATGTCTTATCTTCTAAACTATCATCCATCTGTTTTCTCAAATTTGTATATGACAAATTCTTTCCTGCTTCTACGAAATAAGGCTTAATATTATCATCGTCACACCACATAATTTTCTTCAATGTTTTCCCATTTGTCCAATACAAACTTTTCATGGCCACATATAAAAATGGAACCATAATTCTACGTGTTATCTTACCAATCTGTGCAAATTGACCACCATCAAAGAATATATGCTTAACCGGTATTTTTGTATCTGTTAGAAATACCATCGCAAGATCTGCACCAATCGAAGATGCTACTACTAGTTCAATCTCTTTGATCCCATGATCACTTAAAAATCGTTTAATCTGTTGTATCTCATCACTTTTACCTAGATACTTTTGATTTGAACAATAAACAGTAGATGTTGGCATAACACAATAATATTTATCTGACAGTTTTTCGGCAATTGGCATACTGCTTTCTCCGGTCACCCCCATCGCATGAAAAAATAAAATCACAGGATTCAATTCATTTCCAATTGTTTGAAACAACATAATCTCACCTTCTATCCATACATTATTTTGTGCAACAAAAATATACCATCGATCCATCTATGTGAAGATCTATTTGTTTGTACATCTCTTTTAGAATATTTCTAAGTTCTTCCTCAGTTTGAAATGGTGGGGTGAACCATCCTTTCTTAGAAAGAATATGATTCACAAGCCAATCTGTTCTTTTAGATTTACCCCTAATATAGAAACATCCTATAAAGGTACCACCTGGTTTTAAAACTGCCACGTTTCTTGAAATGCCTTTTTCTTATCTGGAAAAGCATGAAATCCATTCATAGAAACCACAATATCATAGGATTCATCATTCATTTTTAAATAGGATACATCCCCCTGAATACATTTAATATGCGTATACCCATCAAATCTTTTCTTAGCTTGTTTAAGCATATCCATACTATAATCAAGACAAGTAATATGCGCATCTTTTAAAGCTATCCACTTGTGTTCAGTAAATACAGCTGTTCCGACTGGAACATCTAGAAGATTACCTGAAAAATCATTTGGAATATATGATAATACTTTCTGTGCTATATCATCATCATTAGTACCATTCCAAAATAATTTAATATACAACTTACTGAAAATATTTCCCTGTGTCAAAACATCATCATAAATATTCTTTGATGATTCATACGCATTTTGTATTTTATCCGCCATATCCAACTTCACCTTTTTTCCATTCTTCAATCGCATTCCTAATACGAACATCAATATCTATGCGTGTTTCAAGGCATTCCTTTGGATGTTTTCTTGCAGATTGAAACGCAAATTTCACAAAGCTTGCTGAACCAATTGGAAGCATCATCTTTAACATGCTTTCCGGAAAAACAAAATGAGTCCCATATTTATACACAACAGCTTCTAACTTGCATATATGTTCTCGTTCTTCCATGCGACGAATGTATTTTGCAGCATCCCACAACACATCATCTTCAGCACCAATCAACAATAGTTTTCCATGAATCTTTTCAATCTTGATTTTTTCTTCTTCCAAAATCGGATGAACGGCTTCTGAATCATCAAACAACTTTCTAGAATTGATCATATCACCTGTTCGCTTTGTTTCTTGTTCAATCACATGCCAATATTGAGGATGCTTGTAACAAAATGGCATATATGGAAGCGGTTTTTCTCTATATGAAAATAGTGATTCACCTTCGATTGGCCATTCTTTACAACCATCTTTTTTGCCTTGCATAAAGCCTTGCCAAATAAAATCACTTGGAGTTAAGCCAATTGTCAAAGTGATATCTTCAAAATAAGAAGCTGCCGTAAGTGCTAGTGTTCCTGTAGTGGATGCACCCACAATTCCAACCTTCTTGTTTCCTTGTACTTTTAGCCATCTTATCGCATTCTCTATTCGTTCTAAAGGATAATTATGATGTCCATAATCTTTTTTTGCGGGTGACATAGTCATTACATTTAATCCAAGTTTATGTAACCATTTTACAGATGTACGGGCTAAATAATCCTGGGAATCATCACCAATCATGGCAATCATCGCACAATCTGAATCCGTATTGCATTTCCAATACTCACCATAAAATCCGTCTGTGTGTACATCAAAATGAATTTTCTTCATCCGTATTAACTCCTATTCTTCAAAACTATAATTTTATTTGAAATATTTCGAACCAATGGAATCCATCCAAACAAATGATACATAGGATGCAATTCTTTCATACCTTCAATCAAACTAACTTCCTTTTCAAAAATAAATTCTGGTAAAATCTTTTGTAGTTCATTTCCATTCTTTACACCCCATAAAAATTTAGCATTACTTTGATCTATCGACTTTTCTTTCATATGCTTTACTACAAAAGGCGACATAGTTTCGACAAGAACAGTTACTTTTTTAAAGGATTTTTCAATAATAGAAAACATCTTCAGCACTTCTTTTTCGTCTAAATACATAGTTAACCCTTCAATGATCACTAGAATATCTTCTCCATGATACTCAATATCATGGATATAAGAATCATCCATAGCTGATTTTGCGATTTGGTACATTGGCCCTGTTTCAGTAAGAAACTGTTCCCTTATCTTCATAGTTTGAGGCAAGTCAAGATTATACCAACGAAGATATTTACCTTTCATTCTGTAACAACGAGTATCCAATCCACATGCAATATTTACTACAACTGCATTTGTATGAACATTTAAATATTGTTCGACCATACGATCCAATACAATCGTTCTTGCGATAACACCACTACTCATAGCACTATCTTTATCAGCTTTAGAAAAATCATAATCTATATTTTCAACAATATGTACGGCAATATCATCCTTGATTTTTGCATTTTGACTATTCGTTTCTTTTGCCCTGGCATATAAAGTCTGAAGCATTGTCTCTGAAACACCTGTAATATCTATTTTTGATTTCATAATCCAACATCTCCAATTACAACATTTCTTACTTCTTCTATCCATTTGTTAGCGTGGCAACAAAACAATTCTTCATGCTGCATATTAAATCTATGAATATCCGGATTCTTAAAATATGTATAGTATCTCTTTTCATATTTTTTACCCATTTTGGTCGCATAGAATACGTGAATTTTTGTATTTGGAACATCAATATTGTGTTGTACTTTTGTCACTAAATCCGAATAGAACTGATTATAAATACTCTTCTTTGTGATCCAAGAACCACCTAAACCAAACATATCTAAAAATCCATTCACCAATTTCTTCTTCGAATCATCCATTTGTGCGATTTTTTTCTCCATAAGTTTTGGAAGCGTTTCTGTATGCACCATTTTATACATAATAGGCGTTACTATAGATGCCTGAATTGTAGCCATCACCTTTCCAGCCTCATCCATATCACTACTTCCAATAATGCCATGATCCATATGAATTCTTTTTCTTTGAATCAACAAAGAAACAAAACTGCCTCCAAGTGAACAGCCATAAGCGGATTTAATTCTTCCGCCATAATGATCTATAATTTCTTGTTCAATCTTTTCGCACTCTTCTTCCATCGAATGAAATTGAGTATTCTCATTTGGATCAAAGCCATCATAAGAAACAACCACCGTATAAAAATATACATGTAAGCCTTCTAATACATGATCAAAACTACTATATAAGCAACAAGTGCCTGGAAACAAAAAGAGGACTGGTTTACTTTGATCTCCACTTTCATAAAACTTCATAATTAACCCTTAAAATGTTAGATAAAACTAACTTTTTTCTTGGCTTCAGTTTATCACTGCAATTAATGACATGCAAGAAAAATATGTAGTATAAAAGAAAATACAACTCCTCTTAAGAATTGTCCAATATATGATTTATTTATTCCTTCAATAAATTATAGTATCATTTGTTGATATAGAAAAAGAGTAGAAGCTGTATCACACAATACAAGACTATATAAAATTAGTGATAATGTCAAGATAAAATTCACCAAAATGGATCGTTTAATTTTCACCAATTTGGATCGCATTATTTAGTTTTCAAATGAATCCATTACGTCTTTTATTCTATATGATGGACCTACTATACTGACT
>ENA-OQBV01001313-OQBV01001313.1-human-gut-metagenome-genome-assembly--contig:-NODE-1313-length-12404-cov-2.775841_pt1 | contig 12404 bp, 17 predicted proteins | sample MGYA00242750_ERZ504559 | MGnify/ENA primary metagenome ERZ504559 (study PRJEB26092, sample SAMD00036230) | human gut metagenome | host: Homo sapiens | study: EMG produced TPA metagenomics assembly of...
ATTTCTCCTTAGCAGCTTTCAGTTCCGGCGGATCATAGAACACAGGTCTGCCATTCACGATTGTGACCTTGTGCTCCTGGTGTGTTATTGTTGGCGGTTCCATCGCCATAAAAAACTCTGTCATTTTATTCGCTTCACCTATTTAAAGTGTTAAATCTTTTTCTTCATCCCTGAACCCTGATCTGTGCTGGGTGGGCTCCCGCCTGTGTGTGGGGGCGTACATCAATCGCCCCACACTTTTAAGGGGGTGCCCGCACATTCCCGTTCCCGATAGGGATATATTTATATATAGGTGCCGGGAGGGAATGTTCCCACCACCTAAAAACTAGAAAATGGGAAGAAAATCGGGAAGATTCCCACTACCTTGATTTTTTAGAAACTGGGAATGTTCCCACCACCTAAAAATTTATGGTAACGGGATAATTCTTTTTGTCTCTTTGTCTGTCGTATACCCATACTTTTTTAATGAGTTCCAAAGCGTTTTTTCTGCCGGATATTTCTCTCCAACTGCTTCCGAACTGCTCTTGATCTGCTCGTATAACTCCTTCACAGTTGGGTATGTATCATGATGTTCGAACTTAAAACTTTCGATTGCCATGTCTACTTTTGCCTGCTTGTTCTTCCTCTGGGACTCGCCTTGCTTCTTTCGGGCTTCCAGTCCTTTTTTCCAGTTCGGCTTCTCATCTTCCGGCTGAATATCGTCCAGTACGCCCGACTGATCTGTATGGTGTATCGGATAATCGAACCACAGATTGACCGGCTTAAACTTGGGAAATTCTCGCAACGTTCCATCGATTCTCCATGCTGTCTTCGTGTTCGCCACCGCCAGATCTACGTCTATGTGTTCCTGCAGCTCTCTCATCTGCATCGGTGACAGATGCTCCTTACAGTAGCTCATCATCTGTGCCTGGCTGCATAAATCGTCCTGAGATAAATCGTCTTCCCATTCAAAATGACTATCCAAATATCTTTGGCATGCAGCGCATATCGTTTTATTCTGTTCCTGTTTTCGCAAATCATCGGTCACGTCAAGCTCAATCAGATCAAGCATAGCATCCGGATCTCTGGCAAATACACCGGAACCAGATGCACGGTCCATAGAACGTTTTCCGCCCTGGCTTCCTTTGCTGTGATGGTGGCAGTAGATGACTGCACAGCCTAATTCTGTACATACCTTATCGAACTGATTACAGAAATTAGCCATCTGATCAGCACTGTTCTCATCACCAGTAATGACCTTGTAAATAGGATCTATGATAATAGCCATATAATTCTTTTTTGCGGCTCGTCTGATCAGCTTCGGTGCAAGCTTGTCCATCGGTATCGACTTACCTCTCAGATTCCAGATATCGATATTGGAAAGATTTCTCGCTGACCAGCCTAATGCTTCGTATACGTCTTTAAATCTATGTAAACATGACGCTCTGTCCAGCTCCAGATTCACGTATAATACTCGCCCCTGACTGCAGTTCCAACTGAACCATCTGCGCCCCTCCGCAATGGCAATACAAAGCTCTATCAGCGCAAATGACTTACCAGCTTTAGACGGACCGGCAATCAGCATCTTATGTCCCTGTCTCAATACGTTCTCAATAAGTGGCGGTGCAAGCTCCGGCAAATCGTTCCAAACATTCTCAAGAGACTCTGTATCTGGCAGATCATCATTCACGGATTCTATCCACTCATACCACTCCTGCCAGCTGTTTTTTCCAATATTCGTGTCAATAATATACTGCTTTTTTCCTGCACGCATCACTCCCGGAAGTCTTGACAGTCGTGACGGATTCTTATTTTGAGTGTCAATAATCAAACCGTTTTTCTTACAGATATCATACAGATACTCCACACGTTTTTGATATTCTTTATAATCTGCAGCTTCCACACGAACGATAGCATGCAAGCTTTTCTTTCCAGAAAACACCAGGCATGCAACCGGAAGCTCCAGTTCCCGGATAATTGCATTCTGCTGTTCCAGATCCATGGCATCAGACTCTACCAATGCATAACGGAATTCTGTTACATTTTCACCCTTGCAGCCTTTTCCATCCAATGGGTTAAACCGGATCCATGCTCCTGCTTCTTCCTTATAATCACCAAGCACTGCACCAATGTCACCATTGCAGCCATTCAATGCTTCAATCAACTGTCCTGCAGTACGATCCCAACAACCTTTCTGTGGCAAATACTTTGTACCTTTCTCGTCAGTTCTCTCCCAGCTTCCAGTTACATATCCTACATTCTCGCTAGGGTCGAATAATGTTTCCAGATACCTGATGATTTCATTTACTGGATTCCAATTTCTCGGCTCATGGATTTCCTTTCCTTCGACCCATGAACAGTCTACTACAACACCCTCTGCACTGATTTCATCATCCCAGCCAAGCTCATAAGCTGTATATGACGGCTTCCAACCGTGATCCATAGCAAGCTGGACAATCGTTCCAGCCGTGACCGGAGAATTTGAACCATGGAAAGTATTCCATTTTTTCTCACATTCTCCGGCATGATACCGATGGTCATTCTTACTCCAGGCATCCCATACCTCTACGGAATACCCTTCATGTTTCAATGCCATTCCCACATTGACCCAGTCTTGGTAATCAAGCTCTGATGGATTCAGATATTCAATTATTTCCTGTAAATCTGTATGTTGCTCCATATTTTATCCTCTATATTCTGCCGGATTAATACCATTTGGTACTCTCCAGCCATTACCAGCTATTCTGTCAATCATGTTCTTTGCTGTTTCGAACTGCCAAGTCCCTACATGCTGGAATCCTCTGCTTTCCAGGAAGCGTATCTGCTTTGGTGTTGTAAGCCCTTCTCGTCTACGCTTATCCAATCGATCTAAGATTTTTGACGCTTTTCCTGCATTTTCAATTGCATCAGGAAGGATTCCCAGCTTCTCAAGTGTCTGCTTCTGCTTATCAGAAGGCGGTGCCATTTCCCAGCCAAAAGCCGGCACATACCCGGAGAGATCTTCCGCTTGAATACTCATTTCGAACTGCAATGGATCCACAAGCTTTTTCTTGCGCCGTTTCATTTCTGAGAGCTGTTTTGCAAGCGCTTCTTCTCTCTGAGCGACCACATCCTCTGATGCTGTTCTTTCTGCTTCTTCGATATCCATAATGCAGCCGGCATCTTTTTCCATATTTTCTGTCATTTTCTGCGCTACTTCTGCACTTTCGCAGATTAATGACGCTGGGTGACAAAGTTCATGACGTTCTGTGTGCCATAAGAAATCCAATAATAACAAATGATCCTTATTCGTTTCCGGAGACAATCTGGTTCCGCGTCCCACCATCTGACAATACAAGCTTCTGACTTTTGTCGGTCTTAACACTACAATACAATCTACGCTCGGGCAGTCCCAGCCTTCCGTGAGAAGCATTGAATTACACAGCACATTGTACTGGTCCTTATCGAATGCCTCTAAAATCTCTGCACGGTCCTTACTGTCTCCGTTTACCTCTGCAGCACGGAACCCATGGTTATTCAAGATATCCCGGAACTTCTGACTGGTCTTTACAAGCGGAAGAAAAACGACTGTCTTCTTATCACTGCAGTATTTCTCCATTTCTTCTGCAATACTTTCCAGATATGGATCTAATGCCGTAGCAATATCACCGCTCTTAAAATCTCCCGCCTGGACTCCTACTGCAGACATATCAATCTTAAGTGGAATCGTTACCGCCTTGATTGGGGACAGATATCCCTCTTTGATAGCTCTTGGTAACGTATACTCGTAAGCCAAACTTTCAAACACAGTACCAAGGTTCTGCATATCGCCACGATCCGGTGTAGCTGTTACTCCCAGCACCTCGGCATCCGGAAAATGTCTCAATACTTTCTGATAACTTTCTGAAATACAATGGTGCGCTTCGTCAATAATAATCGTATTAAAATAATTGTTCGGGAACTGATTCAGTCGCTTTTCTCGCATCATGCTCTGTACGGACCCTACTACGATCCGAAACCAGCTACCGATACAAGTCTGCTCTGCCTTTTCAGTTGCACAGCCAAGTCCTGTTGATTTACCGATCTTATCTGCCGCCTGATCAAGCAGCTCGCCTCTGTGTGCCAATATCAAGACACGGCTTCCTCCCTTAACACATTCTTCCGCAACTTTTGCGAAGACAATGGTCTTTCCGCATCCAGTTGGCAGCACAAGCAGAGTTTTTTTAATGCCATTTTCCCACTCAGAAAAAATGGCATCTTTTGCTTGCTGTTGATATGGCCTAAGTTCCATTAGAACGATCCTGCCTTATATTCTTTCTTTGCTTTCGGGAGGAACTTCTTCACATGGTTATACTTCTTGGTAGGATCCTTGCGGTCTGCACGCTGTTCAATAATTGCACGCCCTGTGGCTCTCGGAACAATGTTCCAGTTCATCTTCACTTTGCCATTGACTTCTTCTGCCCCAATGGATAAGAAGAACTCAGCAAGCTTCCACTGCATGCGGTCATACAGCAACAGGCTCTCATTCATGAGACACACTCCCTCCGGTGTCTCCACTTTTACTTTCAACTCTGCTCTTGGACACGCTGGTGCTTTATCACTACCCTCAAAACGTCCACGCTCAAAGCTCTCAATCGTGAAATCATATTCTCCTTCCGGGAGGAGCACATAGTCCGCTCCTTTATCAACTTCATCATCCCAGCCTAACTCTCTTCCTTTTACTTCATCACTCATTTACATTTACCTCCTATTTATCGAACGGAACTTCATAACTGCTCCGTATTGTCTTGATTACATCTAATACCTGTGGCCATGCCCCGATCAGGCAGCCTTCCACGAACTCCTGTGGCAGATTCTGAAAAGGTGTTCCTCTTGGGAAAAAACCTCTCTGATACACTGCTTCCATAAGCTCTTCTTCTGAAACCAAATTCGGATACATTAAATCTCTCAATGCTTTTGGAATATAATCCGCGATATGGAATACAGAACCTTCAACTTTAGGTTCTTTCTTGGTTTCTTCAATTTTTTCTCCGGTGTCAAAATCAACCTTTTCATCTGTGTCTTTTGGAATATTCATGAAGTCATTATCTTTAGCTGGCTTCTGAATCTCAATCTGCTGTTTCCCTTCTTTTACCGGTTCAGGAGCTACGGTGTTCGTACCTCCGATGATGTCTGCAATTACAGCGTAATCAAACTCACATTCTTCTGGTAACCCGTACCGGTTCTTAGCATCCCAACATGGGTGATGCTGTGTGTACATGGTACGTTTTCCACCCTGCCCCTTGTGCTTCTTACCGTCTTTCCCCACAGCAATAGAAAATGTTTTGTAATTCGCAAAGAGCAGCATATCTGCCCATTCCTTCACCAATGGGGAAGTCTGGGACTGTGTCTTTTTCCCAAGCTTCAGCTCCCAACGGTCATAAGCTCCAAGTTCATCCGGCTGTTCGAATTTCCGAAGCTGCGCATGTGCTGTCAACACTACATTGATGCCAATCTCAATTAAATCGGACAGCTTATTTAAGAACCGTCCGAACTCTTCTTTGGTGTAGACGTATCCGTTACCATAGCCAAAGTCTTCAATTCCTTTCTTATTGTGAACAGCACAGATATGTTCCACACAAAGCAATTCCGCCCAGTCAACAGTATCGATTACTAATGTTCTACACTCATTTGTATGCGTCTTAATATATTCGATTTCATCAAAGAGCATGTTCCAACTGGTAGGACGTGGCAGTCTTGCCACATCCATATCGTTCGTGCTTCCTTCTGTATCAATAAATACTGCTCCCGGAAATCTCGCTGCAAAAGTTGATTTACCGATTCCTTCTGGACCATAAATCACAACTTTTTTCGCTTTCTGAATCTTTCCTTTTGTTATCTCCATTAAAATACACCTGCTTTCCATGTTGGAGCTGTCTGAGGTTCTGGATCCACATTATCAGATTCTTTACCCTTGACATATCCGTCCTCAATAATAATGCTACACTCATCTCCGGTACTGACTCTTGTTGCAATTGCCTGGAGTCCTTCCTGCTCCAGCCAATGACCAAACTCATGCAGGGTATCAAGGTCCATCTGCTCCAGCTTGTCCAATAATACAAATCCGCATTTCGGATTCAGTTTCCGGACAATTGCTGTGGATACTTTAAGTCTGTCAGAACCGGACATATTATCCCATTGCTGTCCCTTGTACACCAGCTCACCGTCTTTTACAGACAGCTCTGGAAGAGGAAGATCTGCCGTATTTAAAAGATTCGTTTTTTCATCCCTTACTGATTCAATCTTCTTTGTCAGTTCTGTATACTGATCCTGATATGTTCTGGCATCCTCTTCCGCTTTATCCTTGTCCAGATTGGCTCTGACTTTGCGATTGATCTCTTCGATATTGGCAATACTTTCTTCCAGTTCTGCTGTTGATTCGTCCTGTAATCCCTCCGCTGATGTTAATGCAATCTGTAAATTATTCTGAGCTTCTTTCAGATCACTTTCTTTTTTCTTAAGCTGTTCTCTCATCGCATCAACTTCTTGTTTGAGAATTAATACAGATTGTTTGAAATGATCTGCACGCTCACGTTTCTTCTGATTTTCTCCGTTTCTTGCTAGAATCTCCTGCTGCTGTTTAATCAGATCAGATGGAGACACCAGATCTTTCGGAGCATCCGGATAATACGGCTGTTCTTTTGCAAACTTTGCTTTCTGATCAGCTGTACGTCCTACATACAATCTTTCATTATAAAGTTCTTTTTCCTGTTGCTCTAAAGCTGTCAGCTGATCACCTACACCGATAATCTTCAACAATGTCTGTGCTTTTTCTTTTCCAGATGATTCCATAAACTTCGGAAGATCCAGCGCCAGCTGTTCCACGAAATCATTAAGCAGCTGCTGTCCGCCTTTGTTTCCGTTCGGATCCGTTACTTTTAAGCTGCTATTTTTCCCTTTGCGCTCTACAACCAATCCATTGCTCATAACAATATGTAAGTTTGGCGGAACTACGGAACCATTCCTGGTCGCCTCAGACGGCTTATACCTGTCTCCGCCAAGCGCCCATGCAATGGAATCCAGTACAGAAGTCTTTCCCTGATTGTTATTTCCACCAACAATGGTAAGTCCATTCTTGGTCGGCTCAATCTTCACAGCCTTGATACGCTTTACATTCTCAATTTCAAGCTTGTTGATTTTAATACTATCTGCCATTATCACTGCCTCCTTCAAATAAAATACTTGACAACGCATCAAACATTCGTGCTCTCGCCATTTTTTTCTCAGGAAGCAGCTCCACTCCTGTCAGATGATTCCTAACCTTTCCTACCATTACAGCAGTTATATTAGCAGCTTTCATATCTCCTTCTGGTGACAGTCCTGCTGCCTTCATTGCCTCCAAATGTGCGACCATAACTACATTTTCCAGTTCAGACAACTGGATTTTTACTTCTACGTCTCTAATTGCCATTTGACTTATTTCTCCTATTTTCTTATAATGTAATTGACTTATTTTTCTTGAGCGCTTTAAGCTTGCCGGCTTATATGAGCGCTCTTTTTTATATGATCTGCCCGATCACGTCTCTGATCAGTGCTGTTCCGGAATCCATTGCAACATTGGCAATCTTCTGATTCCCGCTTGCAAACTTCGCATACACCAGCTCTCGGTCTTCCCGGTACTCCAGTTCTACCAAATCAGATAGATTACGAGTCGCCTGAAGAGCAGGTAACAGCAAATCCAGAATCTTCTGCTTATCTTCCATATCCTCACCACCTTCCTATACATATCCGTAAGCCCGTCTCCATTCCTGGTACTCGTCCTCCAGGTCAGCTTCCTCAATGACCTCATGGAGCATCTTGAACTTTTCATACTCGATTTGATGACCAATCTGGTCAAATGGAATGGCTTCACACACCTTGCACTGCTCCGCGCTATGCCGGAATAAGATTTCTTTTAAGCTTGCTGTATCAGCCATGTGATCACCTCCTGCATTTTCAGGATCTTGATGGAGATTATCACGAACATCATCATTGTCGCGATGTCTCCAAGAATTACCAGCACGAATAACGTGTCCACAATCCTCTTCATTGTCCATCTTTTCTTCATGTCTAATATCCCATGACCAGCCAATGAAGAAACATAGCCATTGGTAGTCCGTTCATCAACAGTCCTACCACTATCCAGTCTCTAACTCTCATGGGCTTGTCCTCCTTTCTACCGCTTAAGCGGTTTTCTCTCGCTTATATCCAAGATGCTCCAGCGCCCGCCGGTTCCATTCGTCTACCAGCCTTTGTCGTTCTTCCTTGGAAAGAGAAGAGATTTCTTTTTCTTCTCCATTAATAACTACAATGTTAAAATGTTTCAATTACACCACCTCTTCTATAAGTTATGTGGTACGGTTTGTACTTGTTGCATCTTTCCTCAATCTCTCCTATACTTTAGATACCAATATCACCACACTAAATACCTACGAAAGGAGATTACTTATGATTAGTGATTCCGACATGCAAAAAACAATATCTCACCTGGAAAAATCTGTAAGTCAAATGTATTCAGCCGATTCCGAATGCTTAAATGCTAAAGCAGAATACCAGATGTCTAAAGATTCTTGCTTATTCGAAACTCGTGACATGCTCCGGAAAATGCAAGAAGCATCTGATAAAGAATCTGCGCTGCAAACAAAACGCTTTATTATTCAGACAGTTCTTTCCGTAGCATCTCTAATTGTTGCTGTAGTTGCTGCTGTTGCATCCATAATTGCTTTGCTGTAATGATTATGGATACCTGATTGATAGCCGTTAAAAATGCGGCTATCGATACTGCTACAACCGATATTGTTTCAGCCACTTTACTCACCTCCCACATCACTTATTTTTTGTGTCCTGCCGTAAGACGCACATCACATTCTGCATACCCGTCTGCAATCTTCTTTACGGATAAATGCGCCTTTGGCATTTCATCGTCGGTCGCAAATAAGTAATCAAATTTGACCTTGAAGATAATGCACATTTTTTTCGCCTCAAGGGCGGTAAACTTACCTGTTTTTTTCTTATTCTCATAAGAAACTCTTGAAATCCCTAACTTATCAGCCATTTGCTGATTGGTATAAGAAAATCTTGCCTGTTCAGCATCTAAATTTCTGAACACTTATATCACTCCTTTCAATAGTTTGCACTTCGCAAACTCTGATTATACTATAATTGCTTTCTGCAAACTTGTCAACAGTTTTCTTTTCATTTTGCAAACTTTTTTATTGACACTTTTTCAATACGCAATTATAATCAGAATTAACAGGAGGTATATAAGTATGGGTGAGAACTTTAACGAAAACTTAAAAGAAGCTAGACTTAAATCTGGTCTTTCCCAAAAAGACCTTTCCGAAAATATCGGTGTTGCAAAATCAACCTATTCCTTATATGAAAGTGGAAAACGAGAACCTAACGTAGATACAATTAAAAAGATTGCATCTGCGCTAAATGTTTCTGCTGATACGTTGCTTGGAATCGATGAAGAACCTACCACTCTCGCCGCACACTTTGATGGCGATGAATATACAGAAGAAGAACTTGATGAAATCAAACAATTTGCTGAATTCGTGAATAAAGGTAAAAAGAGGTAAGTAATTTATTGGAACAGCTTATCAGATATACTTGAGTGGGAGGTGTTATACATATGAACACATACGAATGTTTACAGGACGAAGCCTGCGAGGACGGTATAGACGTTATAGATTATACATTTCACAGTAACCGGATTAAAGGATTGTATTGTGATGGTGTTGTAGCCATCCGAGAAGATATGACGATTCCAGAGAAAACTTGTGCACTGCAGAAGAGAATGGGACATCACGGAACCTCTTACGGGAATATCATAGATATGGATTCCGTACAGAACCGTAAACAAGAACGTCAGCAAGATTTCACGGATATAATCGCCTGATCGGACTCACTGGTCTGATCAGAGCCTATGAGCATGGCTGCACGAACAGATATGAGACTGCCGAATATCTGGAAGTAACTGAGGAATTCTTAGAAGAATGTATCTCATGTTATCGTGAGAAGTATGGAGTATATAAGATTGTAGATAATTATATTATCTATTTCATTCCGAACTTGGCAGTATTTAAACAGATATAATCGCTTTGGCGTTTATATATAACTTACTTAACTTATTCATTCTTACAAATTACAAAAGGAGAAAGAGAGGGATAATTATGAAGAAAAGAATTGTAGCGTTATTGATTGCCGGAACAATGGCATTGTCATTGTCTGCTTGTGGAGGCGGAAGTTCAGCTGACAATAGTTCAAAATCAGACAATACTACCGAGGCTAAAGAAGATAACAAAACAGAATCCGTTTCCGTTCCAGACACAGACACATCTGATGTCTATTTTAAAGACGATGTATTAAAAATTGATATGGCAACTATTAAAATCACTGGATTTGAGGTAGCTCCACCAAATGCTGACTACGGTGAAGAAAAATCAACTCTGATTATCACTTATGATTTTACTAACGATAGCGATGATCTCATGCAGCCAGGAACCACTTGGATTGCCTGTTTCGCAGCAACTCAAGAAACAGATGCAACAGTAGATAACTTAGATGTAGCTGTTATGCCTGGAGACGAGAAATACGCTCAGATGAATGACGTTTCTTACACAGATGTAAAACCTGGAGCAACTGTTCAAGCTGTAATTTCTTATGAGATTAATGATACCGCGAAACCAATCACCTTAAAAGCAACTCAAGGCGTTGGTGGAAAAAGACCTTGGCGAAAAAGTATTTAATTTGCAATAAGAAACTCAATAAAAAGAAATCGCCACCCCGTTGGCATACGTATTGTCCAAGGATAGAAAGGCAGCTATCACACCCTTGTGGTCTTAAAGAAATGCCGGAGTTGTCGCCCGGCTGGACAAATTTCCAAACAAATTGGTTATACTTTAACCATACACTATTATGAAAGGACGTGAATCTTATGCCATTGCCAAAATCAAACACATATACGATTAATGACATCTATGCTCTCCCGGAGGGACAGCGCGCGGAATTAATTGACGGACAGATCTATGATATGGCTCCACCAAGTCCGATGCATCAGGAACTTGTAATGGAACTTTCTGCTACTCTCAGAGATTACATCAAAAAGAATGGTGGACCATGCAAAGTCTACCCTGCTCCGTTTGCTGTATTTTTAAATGAAGACGACCGCAATTATGTGGAACCAGATATCTCTGTTATTTGTGATTCTTCCAAGGTTGACAACAGGGGATACCAGGGAGCTCCGGACTTCATCATTGAAATTGTTTCTCCGAGCAGTCAGCGCATGGATTATCTGACAAAACTTTTTAAGTATCGTACTGCAGGTGTTCGTGAATATTGGATTGTCAATCCATTGCAGCGCACTGTACAAGTATATTCATTTGAAGGTACCGAAGATTCCACCCAATACTCCTTTGATGATGAAATTACAGTTACGATTTACGGTGACCTTAAGATTTGTGTTGCAGATCTGCTGAAATAAATACGTTTTGCCAACGTTGGCAAATCATAAAACAAATGAACCGTTCGGGATTTCCGAACAGTTGCATAAACACCATTCTGTTGACATCAACAAAATCATGCACAATGACAATATAATATGCTTACCCGGGGAGCTGGGAAGGTATGCAGTCATCCGTTCTAATCCTGTTGGAAATGGTGACGCTTATGAGTACATATGAGGAATTCATGGTAATCTTGACCGTGGCGCTGCTCATCGTAGCAATTCTAAACTATAAAAAATAAGCAAGCTACCTTGTCTCTTGGGCGGAGTAGGTAGCTTGCCAATTTGTAACTATTAACTTTGCACCGGAGCGGATAGGCTTCATCTATCTCCCGGTTTTCCTGTTAAACGCATTATAAGCCATTTAGATGGATATGTCAATTTTCAACTTGTAAGGAATACTTACAAGTTCAAGATATCTCATTCAAAATGAACTCAAAAACATTTCTCTTAAGTTCTTTTGGTATAAAAAATTGCATATTTTTAAATTATGAGATAAAATTAGTTTTAAAAATAAATGATTTTTTTTGGACTAAATTATATATTAGTCTAAAAATCCAAGAACAAATAGATTATATGTTTTATAGTACAAAAATAAGAAATATCTTATACTAACAAATCGGATATGCCAAAAAATAAAATAAGCCAAAGAGAAGGAGCGAAATACGCAATGAATTTTGAGGAGATTTATAAAAACGTGCCAAAACCACATATACCTGAAAAATTGCCAGTAGAACTTTCATCCATATTATATGATTGTGAAATAATAAAACTGATATCAAAAGCAAACAATGCGATTGGTGTATATAGAGGATTTCTAATTAACACAATCAATCCAATGTTGCTTATTTCTCCTTTGGTATCACAAGAAGCTGTTCTTTCATCTAAGCTTGAAGGAACACATGCTACTATAGAAGACTTT
>ENA-OQBV01001314-OQBV01001314.1-human-gut-metagenome-genome-assembly--contig:-NODE-1314-length-12400-cov-5.287460_pt1 | contig 12400 bp, 15 predicted proteins | sample MGYA00242750_ERZ504559 | MGnify/ENA primary metagenome ERZ504559 (study PRJEB26092, sample SAMD00036230) | human gut metagenome | host: Homo sapiens | study: EMG produced TPA metagenomics assembly of...
ACACGTCTGCACTTAGCGAGTGGATGGTCGTTAGACCATTCAGGAGCTTAGTACAGCTACGTGGGAGTCCGAACGCAAGTGGGTTGCAGACACATGATCTCTTTTTATAATATTCCACCAATAATTTACGTCATTCAAATCACAATTGTCTTGATAAAAATACATAAATAAATCTTGCATTTTAAAACGCCTTTTGTTACTATAAACGTGACGAAGGAGTCAAAGCATAAAGAAAAGTGTGCTTTGGCTCCTTTTTTATTAGCTAGAATTAGTTAATAAAAACATTCTCTCGAGAGATTTTCAATAATGTCAGAACCAGCTACTCTGACGAGCATAGAAGCATAGTTGAAAATGAGAATGGAGGAATATACTATGAACGCAGGAGATACAGCATTTATTCTGCTATGTGCAGCATTTGTATTTATTATGACACCAGGCCTTGCATTTTTCTATGGAGGAATGGTACGAAGGAAAAACGTTGGGAACACGATGATGCAGTGTGTATTTATCATGGGAGTTTCCGTGATCATGTGGGTACTTGTTGGATATGCACTATCTTTCGGTGGAAACCATGCAGGGATCATTGGAGGAGCAAAATGGTTTGGCTTTAACGGAGTTGGAATGAAACCAGGACCATATGCAGATACGATTCCAAACCTTGCATTTGCAGCATTTCAGATGATGTTTGCAATGATCACACCAGCACTGATCACAGGATCTGTTGCAGGAAGAATGAAATTTAAAGCATTAGTTCTTTTTATTATCTTATGGTCATTGATCGTGTACTACCCAATGGCACATATGGTATGGGGAGAAGGAGGATTCTTAGCAGAGATCGGGTCTGTCGATTTCGCAGGAGGAAATGTCGTTCATATCACATCAGGGGTCAGTGGTCTGGTATTAGCTTTAACACTTGGAAAACGTCGTGGATATGACCAGGGAGCCTACCACGTACATAATACACCATTTGTATTTTTTAGGAGCTGCACTGTTATGGTTTGGATGGTACGGATTCAATCAGGAAGTGCTCTTGCAGCAAATGGACTTGCAGCAACATGCATTTATGACAACATCTGTTTTCAGCAGCCGCAGCTCTTTGTTCATGGATGTGATCGAAGTATTTTCAGAAGGAAAAACAACTTTGTCGGAGCTTCCACAGGATTAGTTATCGGACTGGTAGCAATCACACCGGGAGCCGGATTTGTTCCAATGTGGCAGCAGTGATCTGTGGATTATTAGTAAGCCCAATCTGCTATTTCGGTGTAAAACTGATCAAAGGAAAATTAAAGATTGATGATGCATTGGATGCAATTTGGATGTCACGGAATCGGTGGTATCTGGGGTGGTATTGCAACAGGATTATTTGGAATGACATCCATCAATGGAGTCGCAAAATGGAATGGATTAGTGTTTGGAGAAACAAGATTGTTTGTAGCACAGATCATAGGGATTCTTGTATCTATCGCAGTTGCAGTAGTCGGAAGCCTGATCTGTATCGCGATTGTCCGTATCTTTACTCCATTAAGAGTTGAAGAAAGAGCCGAGAAAGTCGGATTGGATGTATCAGAACACGGAGAGAATGCTTACCCAAGTTTTAATGGTTTAGATTAAAAGAGGTGAAAATATATGTTGATCAAAATTAATGCAATTGTTCGAGAAGAGAAATTCGAAGATGTCAAAGAAGCTTTAAATAAAATCGGAGTTAATGGAATCACAGTATCACAGGTTATGGGATGCGGAGCACAGAAAGGTTTTACAGAAGTTATCCGTGGAACAAAAGTTGATATGATGATGCGTCCAAAGATTAAATTTGAGATCGTCGTATCTTCTGAAGAATGGGAAAGAAAAACGATCGATGCTATTCAGAAATCTGCATTTACAGGAGAAGTTGGTGACGGGAAGATCTTCAGTTACGAAGTAAGGAATGTAGTTAAGATCCGTACCGGAGAACGTGATGTAGATGCATTACAGGATTAGTTCTTAAAATATCTACTATTATATAGAAGAAACAGGTGATTTTTGTGGAAAAAAATAAAAATCACCTGTTTTATTGTGTATAAAATTATAAAATATAATAAGAAAGATTCATTTCTTGTAATGTGATAAAATTCGTGATAAGATGATAGCCAATCAGAGAAATAATTTTGACATTAGGAAGAGAAACATATTATATAGAAGAAAGAAGACAAGGAAAGAATGAAATTAGTAACACTAGTATCAAATAATGTAGGAGTTGATACGTATCTGGAATTAAGAAAAGCGGTCAACTTTAAACCATTATCAAGAATACAGGCGAGGAAAGCCTTAGACAACAGTTTGTATATCGTCTGCGCATACATTGATGCCAAGATCGTTGGAATGGGACGACTTGTAGGTGACGGGGCGGTCATTTGTTACATTCAGGATTTAATGATTCATCCAGATTATCAGCATTATGGAATCGGAAGTGCAATCATAGAAGATCTGATCGAGTATGTAGAGAATCTTTGTGAAGAAGGAACCGAGATCATGCTGGATCTGATGTGTGCGATCGGAAGAGAACCATTTTATCACAAACATGAATTTATTTCTCGTCCAACGGATAAATTAGGGCCTGGAATGATTCGCTACATTAGAAAGTAGAGGAAAAAAATATGGAAGATAAGAGATACGATCCGTATACTGGATACGAGATCAAAGATGAAGATTCAACACAAGAATATCATACACAAGATGATGATTCATACAGACGATATCGTTACGAAGATGATCACATAGAACAACCACAGCAGGAGCAGACAAGTGGAATTGCGATCGCAACAATGATCCTTGGAATCATAGCAGTTGTATGCATGGTCAGTTGTTGCTGCACGCCAATCGCAATTATCATTGGGATTGCAGCGGTCATTTGTTTTGCGGTGACACCAAAAGTCAGAGGAACAAGAGGAAATAAGGCGAAAGCAGGATTGATCTGTGGGATTATAGGCATCATTGGTTCTGTGATCTTGATCACAGTTTTTGTTGTGAATATTTTGCTTAGTTCGGATTTTCAGAATGAAATGAAAGAGTTTAATACACATTATGATACATATATCGATGAAAATGATGACTCTATATAAGATCATAAGAAGTATGCCATGCTTCTTTAAGGAAGTAACACATTTCTATTGTCCGGCATGCGGCGGGACAAGAAGTGTGATCGCACTGCTGCATTTGGATATTGAGAGAGCATTTTTATGTAATCCAACCGTTGTATATACCGGGGTTATGTTTCTATGGTGTATTGCAGGATGGATGGTAAAGAAACTGACAGCCAGAGAGATGAAGAGCATGAAGCCGAGATTGTGGATGTTGATTTTGGGAGTGTGTATTTTCTTTGGATATGCGGTGATCAGAAATATACTGGTGTACCAGTTTGGATATGATTATTTGGGAGACCTCATTCATTACACAAAATTTAATTAAATATTTGTCACAAATCAAAAGTGCCATCTTTTTTGTAACAGAAAAAGATGGCACTTCTTCATATCATAGGAAATTCCGATGGAATCCCCTATGATATGAAAAGCCCTCCGGGCAGGATCGCACTGCGGCGGAAGGGTAATATGTCGCAGAAGCGACCCACCGCAGGCGGAGAATCCTGTAAAGCAGGATTCTTTCTTGTGCTGCCAAAGTAAAAGGTCTATTGCTTGTACTTGTATAAGAATACATCGTATAATAAACATAAAGAAAGAGGTGTCATATGAAAGAATGGAAAGAATATTTATTTAAAGTCAATGGATTTGAAATGACAGCGGTCTATAACGAAGACACGATCCAGAAAGTTTTTCTTCCTTTATTAAAACAATTACAGCAGTTACAAAAGGAAAAAAAGGAACGGATCATTGTATTTATGGCAGCACCGCCGGCCGTTGGAAAGACAACATTATGTGAGTTTTTGGAATATTTATCAAAACAAGATCAAGAGTTTACAGACATTCAAGCATTAGGATTAGATGGATTTCATTATCACTCTGATTACATTAATTCTCATGATGCGATCGTGCTTGGAGAAAAAGTTCGAATGAAGCAGGTAAAAGGATGTCCGGAAACATATGACACAGAAAAATTAAGACAGAAACTTGAAAAGATAAAAATAGAAGATATTTTATGGCCGATTTATGATAGAAATCTTCACGACGTTGTGGAAGATCAGATTAAAGTTACCAAAGATATCATTTTGATCGAAGGGAACTGGTTACTATTAAAACAAGAACCATGGAAATCCATGCAGCAATACGCAGACTATAAAATCTTGATCCTGGCCGAGGAAGAGATGTTAAAAGAACGTCTGATCTCAAGAAAGGAAAAAGGAGGTCTCACAAGAGAAGAAGCTGTGGCATGGTATCAAAACAGTGACAGTAAAAATGTAAAAAGAGTTTTAAAAAATTCCTGCCGGAAACATTTGAATCTGCTGTTACAAGTGGAACAGGATAACGATTATCTGCAAGTAAAATAATGACCAAATTTTTGCAGGAAAACAGAAGATATTAGTAACAAGTGAAAGCTTGCAACCCACGTATAAATAGAGTATAATAAACTAGATGTGAAAAAGTTAACGAATTATATGGAGGACAAACTATGTTAGTATCAGCAAAAGAAATGTTAAACAAGGCAAAAGCCGGACATTACGCAGTTGGACAGTTCAACATCAACAACTTAGAGTGGACAAAATCCATTTTATTAGCAGCAGAAGAAACAAGATCTCCAGTGATCCTTGGTGTTTCTGAAGGAGCAGGAAAATATATGACAGGATATAAAACTGTTGTAGGAATGGTTAACGGAATGTTAGAAGAATTAAACATTTCTGTACCAGTAGCTCTTCACTTAGACCATGGTTCTTACGAAGGATGCTACAAATGTATCGAAGCTGGATTCTCTTCTATCATGTTTGATGGATCTCACTATCCAATCGAAGAAAATGTTGAAAAAACAAAAGAACTTGTAAAAGTTGCAACAGGAAAAGGAATGTCTATCGAAGCTGAAGTTGGATCTATCGGTGGAGAAGAAGACGGAGTTATCGGTAAAGGTGAATGTGCAGATCCAGAAGAATGTAAAGCAGTTGCAGATCTTGGAGTAACAATGCTTGCAGCAGGAATCGGAAACATCCACGGAAAATACCCAGAAAACTGGGAAGGATTAAGCTTCGATACATTAGATGCGATCCAGCAGTTAACAGGAGATATGCCATTAGTATTACACGGTGGTACAGGAATTCCTGATGACATGATCAAAAAAGCAATCTCTCTTGGAGTAGCTAAGATCAATGTTAATACAGAATGCCAGCTTGCATTTGCTGACGCTACACGTAAATATATCGAAGCAGGAAAAGACCTTGAAGGAAAAGGTTTCGACCCTCGTAAATTATTAGCACCAGGTGCTGAAGCTATCAAAGATATGGTAATCACAAAGATCAAATTATTCGGATCTGAAGGAAAAGCTGACGAATAAGATTTATCATTTCTTAATGAAATTGAATATTGATAATGTAAGAACTCCACAGCGTATGCTGTGGAGTTCTTTATTAATCTTCAGTTTTATCAGGTGAGATGTAGATTTTGTAGATTTCTTCAGTTGTTAGATTAATATTCTGCGAAATGCATTCGTAAAGTGATTGAATGTTGTCAGGTTCTTCTTCCAGTTCGTCAGCAATTTGAATGAAAGATTTTGATTTCTGGATTTTCTTTTTTATTAGTTGAATTAATCGGAAGGTTTCTCCTTCAGCACGCCCCTTAACTCGCCCCTCAGCACGCCCTTCGGCTAGCCCTTCAGCACGTGCTTTTCGCTTCTCAAGAATCTTTTCTTCCCATTCCTGCATATATTTCACTCCAATCTCTTCGCTGGATTTCACAATATTGACGTGATTCTTAATTTCCTGAAGGCGTGAAGTAGAGCAAGATATTTCTTCAGTAGTATGTTCCATATAGTAAAGAAGCTCCTTTAATTCAGGACTAATATCTTCTGAATTTTTACCATGCGTATTTAGAAAAATTCGCGTAGCACCATCTTCTAATAGCTGATCAGTTTCAGCACAAGTCATTTGAAAAGTATATTGATATAATCCTCTTCCAAACAGATCGAAAGGTGCAATGATAATAGAATAACAGTCTTTCATATTCGAAAAATCTACTTCTCCAGGATCTAATAATTTGGAGTCAATCAGAGCCTGATAAAAACGACTTCTATGAGGAAGATTTTTCGTATTTTCTTTTTGAGCTTCTACATTATAAACAGCATCGGTTTCATCCTCTGCCCATACGTCAAGTCGCACCTGTCGTTTTAGAGGCGAAGTCCGACTTTCGTGTTCAGATTGTGGACGGCCTTTGATGGAGATATCTTCTCCAAGAATAATAGATAATATATTCTCAAATGTCTTAGGATCTTCCATAACTTCAGCAAATAAAAAGCGGTCAAGTAAAGTTAAATCTTGCAGCGATTTTTTATTTTTACTCATAAGTTTCTCCTTTCATTGTATTAGAAAATACAGAGAGTGGCAAGCACTATTAGATAAGAAAATAAATTAAAAGATAGACAATTAATTACGTACCAGATATACTAAAAATATCTTTTGAATAAAGATATGAAAAAGAGGGAGAGGAGGGAAAATATGCAAGCAATCAAAAAACAATGGTTCACATTACTCCTAATGATCATTCAGGCAGTTATGATCATCTTTATACAGCCAGAGATAGGATCTGTAAGTTTATGTAACCTTATGTTTATTGCAATTTTTGCAGATGACGAGAGAAATGTATTCTTAAAACTTGCTTGGGAAGATAAGTTTTACTTTTATGTGCAATGCATTGTCATGTATTTGATGACGCTGATCTTTGGACTTATCCTTGCACTGGATCATGGTTCAGGATCTCTTACAGTAACAACGAAGGCATTTAATGCATTGCAGATGATCAATATTATCCTAAGGCTTATTATGACATATGGACTGATCGCACAAGAAGAAGACCGAAGAAAATTATATTTTCACAGTGTGCTAATGTTGGTATTCTTTGTTCTTACAGCAATTGCATATAGCTAGATTTTACATAAGATCATAAGGAGAGTGGAATGAAACAAAATAAAAAAACAGTCATGATCATTGGATGTATCATAACAATCTGTACATTCATAGCAGCAGTTTTGATAGGCTGGAATCATATGGTCAAGATCACAAAAGGACCAAAGAATGAAAAAGAGATCGGATATTATCAATGGAATCATGATCAAATGGATTCATTTTTTAGATATTACAACATTTACATATCACGGAGACCGTTATGAGACAGCTGATGGCGGTGGAGATGGAGCCATGAGTTTTGGTTATCTGGAAGCTTCTATGAAAGGCAGAAAACCAGCATTTTGGCTGAAAGAAACGATGAATCAGACAGACAAAAAGATTGTCAAAACCATTTCTTGGTGGAAAGCTGCAGCAGAACCTGTCTATGCACTTTCATCAAACAGTGGCTGTGATATGGTCTTTCTTGATCCAAGTGATAAAGCCATGATGCAGACGGTATTTTGGAAAGTAAAAGACAGACAGAAGCTGGAAGCGTATTATACAAATTTTGATAATTACAATTTTAAACTTACAGAGTCCAAAACAAATGAACGAAAGACGATTTCATCAAAAGAAGCGAAACAGTATGCCAGATTGCAGCAGATTCGAAAAGATGCTCAAAATGTCAAAAAACAATATACCATTTATGGAGAAAGCAAAGATCATATCGCATATGTCGAATTTGATATCATGACAGTTGGTGGGAAACAATATCTAGGAAAAGACGAAGAGTGGTAGGAAAACTCAAGAAAAATTCTCAGAATGTCAAGGAAACCTTGACATTCTTTTTTAATTCGACTATAGTAGTCCTAGATAGGAACACGAGGTGAAAGTGATGGATAATGTAGAGCGTCTGATGGAATTTGGACTCACAAGACACGAAGCCAGTCTTTATATTTTACTGACACTGGAAGGAAGCCTTAACGGATACGAGGCAGCCAAACAAAGCGGGATTTCAAGATCGAACGCTTACAATGCACTGGCAGGCTTGGTAGACAAAGGCGCAGCCTATATACAAGAGGAAGATACAGTTCGTTACACGCCGGTAGCGATCGAAGAATTCTGCAGTAATAAGATTCGTCATTTGGAACAGAAGAAGACAGAGCTGATCGCGGAACTTCCGGGCAAACGCAAGAACGAAGGCGGATACCTGACGATCAAAGGCGAAGAACATATTTGCGATAAGATCATAGATATGCTGCTTTGTGCAGAAGAGCGTGCGTATATCTCTGTATACAATGAACGACTGGAGATGTTTCGGGAATACTTAGAGAAGATGGTAAGTGAAGGAAAGAAAGTCGTGATCATAACGAATGAACCATTTGATTTACAAGGAGCAACTGTTTATCTGACAGAATGTAAGAAAGAACAGATCCGATTGATCACGGATTCCAAAGACGTTTTAACAGGCGCGATCACAAATCGTTATGAAGCAACCAGCCTGTATTCCAGTAACAATAATCTGGTGGAAGTATTTAAAGATGCACTGGCCAATGAAATACAACTATTAAAAATGAAATAAATATACAAAAAGTATAGAAGAAAGGAACCAAACACCATGGCAAAAGTACCATTTGTAACAAAAGAACAGTTAGATGAGATCGTAAAAAAATATCCAACACCATTTCATTTATATGATGAAAAAGGAATCCGTGAAACAGCAAGAGGATTATACAAAGCATTTTCATGGAATAAAGGATTTAAAGAATATTTTGCTGTAAAAGCGACACCAAATCCAACAATCTTAAAGATTTTAAAAGAAGAAGGATGCGGAACAGACTGCTCATCTTTAACAGAACTTATGATGTCAGATCGTTGTGGATTCGATGGAAGCGAGATCATGTTCTCTTCTAACGATACACCAGCAGAAGAATTTATTCTGGCAAAACAGTTAGGTGCAACGATTAACTTAGATGACATTACACATATCGAATTCTTAAAAGAATGTGCCGGAATCCCAGAAAAGATTTCCTGCCGTTATAATCCAGGTGGAGTTTTCGCATTAGGAACAGATATTATGGATAATCCAGGAGATGCAAAATACGGAATGACAACAGAACAGATCTTTGAAGCTTTCAAACAGTTAAAAGAGCTTGGTGTCAAAGAATTCGGAATCCATTCTTTCCTTGCAAGTAACACGGTTACAAATGAATACTATCCAACACTTGCAAAACAGTTATTTGAATTAGCAGTTAAATTAAAAGAAGAAGTTGGAGTTCATATCGGATTTATCAACTTATCTGGTGGAGTCGGAATCCCTTACCTTCCAGATCAGGAAGGTAATGACATCGCTGTCATTGGTGAAGGTGTACACAAAGTATATGACGAAGTATTAGTACCAGCTGGAATGGGAGATGTGAAGATCTTTACCGAACTTGGACGTTACATGCTTGCACCAAACGGACATTTAGTAACAAAAGCAATCCATGAAAAACATACACATAAAGAATACATTGGTGTTGATGCATGTGCAGTCAACTTAATGAGACCTGCAATGTATGGGGCGTACCATCACATCACAGTTATGGGTAAAGAAAACGAACCAGCAGATCATGTATATGATATTACAGGATCTCTTTGTGAAAATAACGATAAATTTGCGATCGATCGTAAATTACCAAAGATCGACATGGGAGATCTGTTAGTGATTCATGATACAGGAGCACACGGATTTGCAATGGGATATAACTATAATGGTAAATTAAAATCTGCAGAAATCTTATTAAAAGAGGATGGAACAACAGAAATGATCCGTCGTGCAGAAACACCAGAAGATTATTTTGCAACGATCAAAGGATTTAATTTCTAAGAAAAATTAACAGATCAATATGAGATGTTCCAAAGCAGGGCAAGTATAGGAAATTCTATACTTGCCTTTTTCATATATTACGAGTAAATTATATACAAGAAACAAAATGATACACGGCAAAACAGCATTTCAAAAGACGAAAGGCATTTATAGACAGGAGAAATCACATGAATTTATTTGACATCGTAGGACCAGTGATGGTCGGACCGTCGAGCTCTCATACAGCAGGTGCTGTAAGGATCGGACAGGTATCAAGGCACCTGCTCGGAGAATCGGTAAAAGAAGCTAAAATACTATTACATGGATCATTTCTTGCAACAGGAAAAGGACATGGTACAGACAAAGCATTAGTGGCAGGATTACTTGGCATGGCAGCCGATGACATTCGGATTCCAGACAGTTTTGACATTGCAAAAGAATCAGGAGTGAAATTTGAGATTGGAAAGATTCAATTAAAAAATGCACATCCAAACAGTGTAAAATTATTACTTGTCGGAGAATCAGGAAGGAATCTTGAGATTGTAGCCTGTTCCTTAGGCGGTGGACGAATTAAGATCTGCACAATCGATGGACTAGAAGCAAACTTTAGCGGGGAGTATACAACATTAGTCGTACACAATGACGACCAGCCAGGACATGTAGCAGAAGTAACATCAATGCTTGCTCATAAATCGGTTAATATCGCAACGATGCAATTATACCGTGATCACAGAGGTGGAAGTGCAGTCATGGTCATTGAATGTGACAAAGAAATACCAGAAGAAGGTCTGAACTTTTTGGAACGTCTGGAAGGAATCCAGAAAGTTACATATCTTGCTAAGATGAAGGAGGACTAGAGTATGGGATTTGCATCCGTAGAAGAGATAGAAACAAGAGCAAAAGAACAGGAATGTCAATTATGGGAAACAATTTTACATGATGATATGACAGAACGACAGGTAGACCGTTTAGAGTCTATCGGGAAAATGAGCAGTATGTATCTTGCAATGAAAGATGCCAATGAAAGTTACGATAAAGACTTAAAGTCACAAAGCGGTCTTTCTGGTGGCGACGGTGAAAAGATGATGGAAGAGGTTAGAAAAATGCAGAATCTGACCGGTGAATTTGTCGGGACCGTCATGGCAAATGCTTTAAAAATGGGCGAATCAAATGCCTGTATGAAACGTATCGTAGCAGCACCGACAGCCGGAGCATGTGGGGTGCTTCCAGCAGTATTGATCACATATGAACAATTTCATAAAGTACCAGAAGCAAAGATGCTAGAAGGAATGTATATTGCGGCCGGAGTCGGACAAGTTATCGCAGAACGTGCCTGTATCGCAGGGGCACAAGGAGGATGTCAGGCTGAGATTGGTTCGGCCTCCTGTATGGCAGCAACAGCTATTACGTACATTCGTGGCGGCAGCACAAAGCAGATCTTTGATGCAGGAGCATTTGCCTTGAAATCATTATTGGGATTGGTATGTGATCCATTAGGTGGTTTGGTAGAAGTACCATGTATCAAGAGAAATGTCATTGGATCTGTCAATGCGATCACAGCCTCAGATATGGCAATGGCAGGCATTGAAAGCAAGGTCCCATTGGATGAAGTGATCGATGCAATGGCAGAAGTCGGAGACCTCTTGCCATGTTCTTTAAAGGAAACCAGTCAGGCAGGTCTTGCCCAGACAGAAACAGGCAAAAAATACATGCCGGAATCATAAAATATTTGCAAGTAAAGGAAGGAAAACAATGATAGAAGTATGTTGTGGAAGCTTCGAAGATGCCATGATGGCAAGCGAATGCGGAGTCAAAAGAGTAGAATTAAACAGTGCATTAAGTTTAGGTGGATTAACACCATCTTTAGGAAGCTTGATCATGATCAAACAATACAGCGATATTGAGATCGTATCTATGGTAAGAGCCAGAGCAGGGGGATTCTGCTATACAAATTACCAGTATGAACAGATGCTTGAGAATCTTAAGCTACTATTAGCATATGGGACAGATGGAGTATCTTTCGGTTTCTTAAATGAAGACCGAACAATCGATAAGAACCGTTGTCAGGAATTCTTGGAAAATGTAAAAAATGAAGGACGCAAAGCAACATTCCATAGAGCATTTGACTGCACAAGAGATCCATATGAGGCAATCGAAACACTGATCGATTTAGGATTTGATCGATTACTGACAAGTGGACAGGAAGCAACCGCAGAAGAAGGAATTCATCTGTTAGCAGATCTTCAGAAAAAATATGGGAACCAGATTGAGATCATCGCAGGATGTGGAGTCAACGAAAACAACGCCCAGAAGATCATAGACAAAACAGGAATCAAACAATTACACAGCACATGCAGAGGCTGGGGAGTCGATGCGACTGGAATGGGAGAGAGAGTATCATTCCAGGTATCCGATGAAGATGGAGATCGGTATCGAAGTGTTTCTGTAGATAGAATAAAGAAATTTGTAGAGATCTGTGGATAAATTTTTAATTTGTAGTTGGCCAACTGTAGATTTCGAATATATGATAAAAATAATAA
>ENA-OQBV01001318-OQBV01001318.1-human-gut-metagenome-genome-assembly--contig:-NODE-1318-length-12341-cov-5.917390_pt1 | contig 12341 bp, 8 predicted proteins | sample MGYA00242750_ERZ504559 | MGnify/ENA primary metagenome ERZ504559 (study PRJEB26092, sample SAMD00036230) | human gut metagenome | host: Homo sapiens | study: EMG produced TPA metagenomics assembly of...
CATGACGTTTATAATAAAGAAAAGGAAAACAGATATAGTATACTGATCAAGGCAGCCGAAAGGACGGCTTTACCACTTAGATCTGCTCCGAGATTCGGAGAAAGGGGTGGTAGCATGGTTACATATAGTGATTTATTCACATTTGTTATTATGATATGTGCCATCATAACGCTTGTCAGAAGTGTCAGAAATGATACCCATGATAAGACAAAAAAATAACCGTCCAGCTCCCTGACAAGATCTGACGGTTATTTCTTGTAACTAATCAACTTGTTTCACCGGAGCAGATAGGTATTTGCTTATCACCCGGCTGTCTTGATAGGTATATTATAAAAGTTTCCAATTCGTTTGTCAACGTCGTAAGTAAAAGAATCAAAAATAAAAGATAAAGGAGAATCGAAGTTATGAGAGAAAGAAGAAACCGGAAAGGAATGAACACCGCAAAGGTGGCAGGATGGAAAAAAGCAGTCGTGCTCATGCTTGCACTTATCGTGTGTATCAGCAGCGTTGTAGTACCGCAGCCGGAAGAGGTATCGGCAAAACAGGCAGCATATCTGGATTACTATGGCAAAGATAAGCCCAAAAATCAAATCGTGTTTGCAACATCGGATGATGCCAAATGGCATAAAGCAAATGAAGGCTGCTGTAATGTTTCCAAAAACAATGGAACATACAATCATTATCACTGCATGAAAAAGAAAACTGTTTATGCAGGAGAGAAGTTCACGATTGTTCCGGTTGCCATGTTTAAAAATGGAGTGGTGGTAGGATCAAAAAACAGTAAAGACGGTATCAAATCCGGTGAACTGAAATACAAATCCTCGAACACCAGCATTGCAACAGTAAATGCAAAGGGTGTTGTGACTGTAAAGAAAAAAGGAAAATGTAAAATCACTGTGACATCCATCTATGATTCCAAGGTAAAAGGAACATTGAGTCTGACTGTAAGCAAGGGAAAGCAGAAAGCAAAGATCACTTTAAAAGAGAAAAAAGCATCCATCGTTGTCGGAAAGACAACCACTATCAAAGTAAAATCCTTTAAAGGGATCAGCAATAAGAACATTGCCTTTTCTTCCAGTGACAAAAAAGTTGCAACGGTATCATCCAAAGGAAAAGTAACCGGCAAGAAAGCAGGAAAGGCAACGATCACTGTAACTTCCCTAATCAACAAGAAAGTAAAAGCTGTGTTTAAGGTAACCGTAAAAACGGCGGATATGATTGATACGGACTATTCCGAAAAAGGAAAAGGTAAGATCGTACTTGCAGAAAACAGTGTAACTTTATATCCGGAAAAATCTTTCCATAAGATTTATGATCATTGTGGAGATGCAGAGACTCTTGAATATTATACAGAAGATTATAGTAGTCAGGATCATTTTATTGGAAAACAGCTTTTAGTGCAGAAAGAGAAATACGGACAGGCACAGATCAAAGTAAAACGGATCACTGGTGTAAAGAACAGTGCTGTTTCCTATAAGTCCAGCAACACAAGTGTTGCAGCTGTTTCTTCCACCGGTTTTGTGACACCGAAAAAGGTGGGAACTGCAACGATTACAGTTACGTCAAAAGCCAATAAGAAAGTCCAGGCGAAATACAAGGTAACGGTTAAGAAAAACGACATGGTGCTGGCAGTTGGATTTGATATGTACGATAATATCAAGTACTATGTGAAGAAAAATGATGATGGTACGATTGAATATAGATTAAGAGGAGTAGCAACTGAATTTTTCGCGGCAGATAAAAAAGTGGCAACTTCATGTGATTATGCGGATGCTATTGCAAGCAATAATAAGATTATTATGTCTAGTAGCAATGAAAATATCTTAAGAGTAAAGGATGAATCCTATCTTCAAGCTATAGGAAAAGGATCAGCTATTATTACCTTAAAAACAGCTGATGGACGTTGGAGTTATTCATGGAAGGTAACTGTTAGTGACAAGACAACATCATTTGCTGAATATAGGACAGGATGTACTACAGGAGCTGATAGAGATAAAAATGCAGAAAAGGATGGTTTTGTAACAAAACTTTAAACAGCAAGGAAAATTTAATAAAGTAGATGGCAGTCTATTATAGGTTGCCACAGAAAAGTGAACTGCTTGGCATCTGATTACCTTGCAGTTCATTTTTTATTATTACGGTATTTTCAAAATGAAAATATAAACTACACATGACAAAAAAGTCGAAAGGAGATTTATGAGAAACAGGATAACACAATTAAGCAGATTTTTACTGCTCTGTGCAGTAATGTTTCTGGTCACCATGATCCCACAGAGTGTGAAAGCGATCACGGTAGAAGAAGCAGGAGAAGTTTATATGACGGATTCACAGGCGGGGGCAGGACAACCGCTGTATGGACGGTTGAATATCAACTATACCGGAAATACGAACTATGATACATGGTCTAACGATATTGTTACAAACTATAACACCTATGACAGTAAAAAAGACCAATATAAAGCTGCAGAAACGGTATTGAAAAAAGCAGACAACTCCGTGATTGGAAAGAAGATCAAAAACAACAGATCTGCAAAGCTGACAAAATCGTCAGGTGGGGATGGAACAGTACGGGCTGCATATTTGGTATGGCAGGCAAGAACAAGTGTAGACAGATCGACGACAGATGCAGCTGCTTTGGCAAAATCAGAAATCGCCTTTGTACTGCCGGATGGATCGGCAAAACTGATAAAGGCACAGTATGCAACTTATGATAACCGGTCGATCGATTATATAGATCAAAAAAAGGAAAATGGAGTAAATAAACAGTACACTTTTGTCAATATGTATGCAGATGTAACAGACATCATTAATAAAAGCAGCAAGATCTATGGAACGTATTCCGTATTCAACATTCCGTATTATGAACATATCGGTGGCGGTGAGGGCGCCGGAGGATGGCAGCTGATCGTTGTGGAAAACTGTGATATAACGGTTCCGATGAGAGCAGTACGTCTTAGAATGTCTGCGGATTTTAATATTGATGATGTTTCAAAACACGATGGAGAATGGGTAGAGAAAGATATCAAGACCGGAATGGTCACAAAAGTGAAGTCAAAGGCATATAAGGCGAATGATAAAGAGCCGTTAACTGGACAATATCTGACGATTTTTGTGTATAGTGGGAACACGGCAGTTAATCTGACAAAACTGAATCTGTATGCACAGAAAGAAACTGAAAAGTTTAATAAAAACAAACGGATTTTCGGACTTTCAAAGGAAGTGAGTCCATATTTATCGATTAATGGAGAGGCACTGTACGATGAAGTAACGACGACAAGGGGAGATTTGGTTGATTTTACAATTCCCAAAGAGAGTACACAGCCTGCCTATGCAAATGATAAATACACGCTGCAGGCCAATACAGGGGATGAAACGCACTGGGTTACCATGTTTGTGACGGGTATTGCGGTAGATATTTCGGATAACTTTGCAGAAGGAGCTCAGGTTACGACAGTAAAAAGCCCGACAACAGTTACTGTTTCACAGAAGATTACCAATAAGACGCTGCAGTCTAAGACGGGATATTACAATGGAAAACTGGTTGTTACATTAGACGAAGCATTAACTCCGACGAATACAAAACCAAAACTCACGGTTTATAATAAGGAGGCTGATAAAACAACCACAATTACAGGCGTTTGGAATGCAAAAGAGCATACCGTAACGTTTTCAGTAGATACACAAGGTGAAACAGCTATTGGAAAAAGTAAATTTGTAAATCCAAGCAAAGGAAGTTATATTAGTTACAGCATCGACTGTACATATGAAAAAAATTCCGGAAAAGAGGAATTTAAGAATGGATCTAAACTGTCCGGAGATCTAAGATCGCAAAATGTTGCAACAGGTACTACCATTGATGACATATTATCGGAAGAATCGACAGGAATTCCAATTTATGTACTCACTGTCAAGATCGACAAAACCACGGTCAATAAAGCTGTAACACAGGTATTTAATAATGGGACGGCGATCACTGGTGCCGGTGGCACAGTAAACAGTAGCAGCACGGTATCTGGTGATTATTACATGACATCGTATGAATTGCCGTGTAATGCAAACATTGTTTCCACACCGACTTTTAATACCGGCTGCGTGTTCAGCATGTGGACGGATCTCAATGAAAAGACTGGTGTTTCGACAAACTGTAAGGTTACATCTGATTATGTGAATGATAAAACCTATGCCTATGAGAGAAGCATGCCTGCTTATAACATGACCTTAACTCTTACCGGAGTGTTAGATGAAGCTGTTTATACCGTTCGTCACTGGAAACAGAAAACAACGGGCATTGCTTCCACACATGATGATAAAAATTACGAACTTGCCGAAACAGAGACGAAAAAAGCACAGATCGGAAGTAGAATAACGCCTGCAGTAAAGACATACACCGGTTTTGACAGCCCGAAAACACAGACGAAAGCGGTAACTGCAGATGGAAAGATGGTCATTGATTATTATTATGAAAGACATCTATATAATGTAACATTAAATGCCGGAACCGGCATAGAAAAAACGATCGGAGCAGGACCGTACCGTTACGGCCAGAGCGTAACGATCGACGCCAATGTAAAAGAAGGCTATCACTGGCTGAACTGGACTGGTAATTATACCGGAGGTTCCAGTGGAGACCAGACCGTGGATACAAAGAAATTTACATTCACAATGCCATCCGCAGACGTTACAATGACAGCCAGTGCAGAAGCAAATAGATATACGATCCATTTTGATCCAAACGGCGGAGCCGGACATATCGATGATATTGAAGCAACGTATGATACCGATGTAACGCTGCCGGATGTATGGAATGCAGACGGAACAGCAGCCTATGTGAAATATACACTGGATGGACAAAACGTGACAGATGGTGTCATTTCCGGGGCAATTCCAAAAGCAATGATGGCAGGATATGAAGAGGAAGAAACGGAAGAAATCGAAGATACTGAAGATCCGGATAATGCGGAAGACCCAGAGGGTGCCGGTAATTCAGAGGATGAGGATTCCGAAAACAATGGAGATGATTCGGATGCAGGTAATTCAGATGCAGACGCACAGGATTCCATGGATGAAGCAGGCAATGCAGAAACTGCAGACAACTCTGATGAATCAGACGAGGCAGAAACTGCAGACAACTCTGATGAATCAGACGAGGCAGAAACTGCAGATAATTCTGATGAATCAGATGATACAGACAATCCTGATGTAACAGACGATACGGATCAGAATGAAAAAGTTGCCGTGACAAAAGAGAATAAAGATGATGCCGAAGATATCGATGCTTTCAATGACTTAGAGGAAGAAAACATCGAGGAAAATAAGAAAGCCGAGGAGCCAAAGAAAAAGGTCTACGCATCCGTATTTATGGGATGGTCCTTAGAAGATGGCAAAGACACCTTTATCCCGCAGTGGAAAGCCGGAGATGCCGTTCGGAACCTTGTGGCAGAAGATGGTGGAGAGATCACACTTTATGCTGTCTGGGACGACTGCCCGTGGATTCAGGCACAGGATCTCTATTATACCTTAGAGCAGGCACAAAGCGGTTTTATCACGGAGGAAGAAATCTTGAGTCATGCAACGGCGACCGACCGGGAAGATGGAAGTCCGATTTTACCGGGAACCAATCCGGCACCGAGTGATCCGGAAGTTTTCACATCCTTCACGATCCCGGACTACCAGGCAGAAGAATTTACAAATCTGCAGCATGACTTTGCCACATCCGAGAATTTAACCGTGGTAGACCATGTGGGAAACACTTATGTGAAACAGATCATGGTGCATGTGACCGATACCACACCGAAAAAACTCACACAGATGGATCTGACCGGAGTTACCCGTTTCATCAACAGCAAATATTATAACAAATCGTTTGAAGAAGGCGGACTTGAAGATAATTCTATCTGGAAAGTCGATCCGGAATACAAGGCAGCACTGGAAAGCGCATTAAATAACATGGATCATGATACTCCGGTGGAAACCTATGTATTTTCAAAGGAAACGATCAAACAGATGAAACAATATGTGGAAACTCACGGAATTGGAAACAGCAAAGAACCGGATGCGTTGAATAACTTCTATAATCAGTTCCTTGCACCGAATAGGAAATAGATAATAAAACATCAATATTTCCCTTTACAAATTCTTTTGCAGAGCGTAAATTAGAGAGTGCTGGAATCATTTCCCGGCAGTAAAAATATGGAGGTTTACAATGGCAAAAGAATTGTTAAAACGAAGCGAAGTAAAAGAAGAATATACATGGAATTTAAAAGATATGTATGCGTCCGATGAGGATTGGAAAAAAGATCTGGATGAGATTGACAAGATCCTGGATGAAATCGGAAAGATGGAAGGTAAAGTAGCTGCTTGTGCGCAAAATCTGTTATTTGTATTAGAACGCGCAGCTAAGGCAGAGGAAAAACTGGATTATGATTTTAATTATGCAGAGCGTCTGTTTGATGAAGACCAGAAAAATACGGCACATCAGGCAATGTCCCAGAAAATGTATTCTATGCTGACGAAGGTGTCAAGCCAGACTGCATTTATCGTTCCGGAGATCCTTGCAATGGATGAGGCTGTTCTGGAAGGATACTATAAAGAACTTCCAGAGTTAGAACTTTACCGTAAACAGATCGAGGAAATCGAGCGTACCAAGGCACATACACTTTCTGCTGAAATGGAAAAACTGGTAGCGATGACAGGCGATATGGCGGAGACATCCGGACAGGTATATTCCATCATCAACAACGCTGATTTTGTATTCCCGGAGATCAAAGATGAAGATGGAGATACAGTGAGACTGTCCCATGGCAACTTTGTACCATTTGAAGAGTCTGCAGACCGCCGTGTGCGTAAGGATGCATTTGAGGGATTTTATGGTGTGTACAAACAGTATGCAAACACACTTGCTGCATTATATAATGGTCAGGTAAAACAGCAGGTTTTCTATGCAAATGCGAGACACTATCATTCAACACTGGAAGCCGCAGTGGATGCTAACAATGTTTCTCCGACTGTTTATCATAATCTGATCGATACGATCAATAAGAATATGGATAAAATGCACCGTTATGTACGTCTCCGCAAAAAATGCCTTGGCGTGGACGAACTGCATATGTACGACGTTTACACACCAATGATCGCAGATGCCGCAAAGAAGATTTCTTTTGAAGAAGCGAAAGAAACCGTGTTAAAGGCATTAGCACCACTTGGGGAAGAATATGTCGCAAAGGTAAAAGAGGGATTTGAAAGCCGCTGGATCGATGTTTATGAGAACGAGGGAAAGAGAAGCGGAGCTTATTCTGCAGGGGCTTATGGTTCACATCCATATGTGCTGTTAAATCATAATGATACCCTTGATAATATGTTTACGCTGGCACATGAAATGGGACATGCGATGCATTCCTATTATTCAAATTCCAGTCAGCCATACATTTACTCCCAGTATAAGATCTTTGTTGCAGAGGTGGCATCTACCTGTAACGAAGTGCTTTTAATGGAGTATTTGCTGAAAAATACAACTGATAAAAAGGAGCGTGCATATCTGCTCAACCATTATCTTGACAGCTTTAAGGGAACTGTTTACCGTCAGACTATGTTTGCTGAATATGAAATGTTAAGCAATAAGATGGTGGAAGAGGGAGAGAGCCTGACCGCTGAGACGTTAAATAAATTATATTATGACTTAAATTGCAAATATTTTGGACCGGATATGGTATCAGATTCTGAGATTGCCTATGAGTGGGCTAGAATCCCTCATTTTTATTACAATTTCTATGTATATCAGTATGCGACAGGATTTTCTTCCGCAGTTGCACTGGCACATGGAATCTTAAAAGAGGGAGCATCTGCAGTAGAACGTTATAAGAAGTTTTTATCCGGCGGATGTTCTGCATCTCCGGTAGAACTGCTTAAAATTGCAGGCGTGAACCTTGAAACACCAAAGCCAATCCAGGAGGCACTGGATGTATTTGGGGAAGTGCTTGATGAAATCGAGGCGCTGCTTGCCGAATAATGAATAACCGGTGGAAAATTGTGGAATACTATATCTATACAAGAACAAAACAGGAGGATTTTGTTTTGAAACAGGTAGAAGTATTGATCGATGCACCGGAAAAAGCAAAGAAGCTGTGTCATATCTTAAGTGGCCATAAAGGAGCGTTTGACCTTGCAAAAGGCAGATATACCGTAGATGGAAAATCAATCATTGGAGTCTGTACGATGGATCTGTCAAAACCTCTGACACTGACCATACATGAGGAAGATGATACTGTGATGGAGGAAATCCGTGAATTTGTGGTAAAAGGAAGATAACACATTTACCGGAAAACACGGGACTGTAAATAACCGAATAAAAAGACAGTAACAATCGAAAGTAAGTTGTTACTGTCTTTTTTGTTTTGTGCCTGTGGCAGTTTTTCTGTTAAAGATAACATCGTATTTCTTTGGCAAGATTTTCCTCAAGATGGATCAGTTCTTTGCAAAATCCCTGGGCCTGTTTGTCCGCGGCCGCATACTGATTATAATAGCGGCAGAGTGATTTGACACCCATATTGCAGCCTTCGGTCAAAAGATCAGCACACACAGCATCACTTTCCTCAACTGCTAACTTGGCATTTGTTTTCAGCCAGGACATTCCCTTTGCAAGCGCATTCGGTTCTTTGACCGGATCATCACATTTTTCTAACTGTGCATGGATCTCATTTCCAAGACGCTCGTGTTTTTCTTTGGATGCCATGATGACATTTTTGAAATCTGCATCCGAAATTTTATCACAGATCTCATCCATGGAATAAACAGCCATTTTTGTGCCGGCATTACATTCCCGCAATAATTTTACAGTATCTCCAGTTTGACATATAGAATCCCTCTTTTTCATGATTTTTATATTCGCAATAGATAGAATGCGGAACATGCATTCTGTTGTTTAATATGTCTTGAAACAGAATGAATTATGTATTGTTTCAGAAGTACAAAACATTTCTTTGAAAAATAAAAGCAGAAAACTTTACATGATTTTAAACATGTGTCTTGTCATATGTAATGATAAGTGGTATACTACGAAAAGTTTCATTAAAAATCTGAAATGAATGGGCAAAAAATTTGAGAGAGAGTTAAGAGGGCGTATGATAAGTTTGGAAGAATTAGAAGAGTGGAAAAAGAAAAGAGATGCCGTGATCCTGGCACATTATTATGTAAGACCGGAAGTCCAGGCACTTGCCGATTACATCGGAGATTCTTATTTCCTGAGTAAAAAGGCAACAGAGCTTGCAAATAAGACGATCGTACTCTGTGGCGTGACATTTATGGGCGAGAGTGCAAAATTGTTAAATCCGGATAAAACAGTACTGATGCCGGATCTTGCTGCGGACTGCCCGATGGCACATATGGTAACAAAAGAAACCGTACAGGCCGCGAGAGACCAGTACGATGACCTTGCGGTCGTGTGTTATATCAACTCGACACAGGAGATCAAATCGTGGTCGGATGTCTGTGTAACTTCTGCAAATGCGGTAAAGATTGTAAAAAATCTGCCGAATAAACATATTTTATTTATCCCGGACCGGAATCTGGCACATTTTGTCGCCGCAGCGGTGCCGGAAAAAGAATTCATTTACAATGAAGGATTTTGTATTGTACATGAATTTATGCAGGTAGAGGAATTGCTTGATTTAAAGGCGGAGCATCCGGATGCAAAAATACTGGTTCACCCGGAATGCAATCATAAAATTATTGAAATCGCAGATTTTATCGGATCGACAAGCGGAATTATCAATTTTGTCGGGGAGAGCAGCGACAAAGAATTTATCATTGGCACGGAGTGCGGTGTTCTTACAAAATTAAAAGAGCGCAGACCGGATGCAGAGTTTTATTTCCCGGAAACAACACCGACCTGTGTGAATATGAAAAAAATCACGCCGGAAAAAGTGCTTCATGTGTTAAAAACAGGGGAAAATGAGATCCATGCAAAACCGGAAACGGAAGGCGCTGCAAAAAATGCGCTGGCAAGAATGTTAGAACTTGCCGGAAAATAAAAGCAACATGTGTTAAAACGGAATTCGAAACATTTCCGATGGCGGCACAGAAATGAGGTCAAATATGAAAAATCTGTATTATGATGTAGTGATTGCAGGATGTGGTGTGGCAGGACTTTATGCGGCTTTGAATCTGCCGGAAGAAATGAATATTCTGATGCTTTCAAAAAAAGATTTGGAAAGCTGTGACTCCATGCTGGCACAGGGAGGAATCTGTGTACTGCGGGATGAATCTGATTACGATTCGTACTTTGAAGATACCATGCGGGCTGGACATTATGAAAATCGAAAGGAGAGCGTTGATATTATGATACGTTCCAGCCGGGATGTGATCAACGACCTGTTGAATTTTGGTGTCCGTTTTGCAAAAAATCCGGATGGAAGCATTGCCTATACCAGGGAGGGAGCTCATTCCCGGCCGAGGATCTGCTTCCATGAGGATATTACCGGAAAGGAGATCACAACGACACTACTATCACATGTAAAAAAATGTTCGAATGTGACCATCTTAGAGTATACGACCATGACAGATATTTTGGTGGATGATGGCAAATGCACCGGTATGGCCGCAGAAACAAAAGAAGGTGAAACGCTGCATATTCATGCAGACAATACAATTATGGCAACCGGAGGAATCGGGGGTCTTTATGAGCATTCCACCAATTTCCCAATACTGACCGGTGATGCATGCAGGATCGCAAAAGAACACGGTGTGGAACTTGAACATATGGACTATGTACAGATCCACCCAACCTGCCTTTACAGTAAAAAGCCTGGAAGGAGTTTCCTGATCTCGGAATCAGCAAGGGGAGAAGGCGCAGTTCTTCTCAATCACAAAGGAGAACGGTTTGTCAATGAACTTCTACCGCGTGATGTTGTGACAAAAGCAATACAGGAAGAAATGAAAAAAGAAGGTGTGGAGCATGAATGGATCTCATTTGCACATGTTCCAAAGGAAATCATTTTGAAGCATTTTCCGCACATTTATGAAAAATGTCTCGAAGAAGGGTATGATCTTTTAAAAGAACCGGCGCCTATCGTGCCGGCACAGCATTATTTTATGGGCGGTGTCCATGTGAACCGCGATTCTGCGACAACGATGCCAAATCTGTATGCAGTCGGGGAGACGAGCTGCAACGGAGTCCACGGAAAGAATCGGCTTGCAAGCAACAGCCTGTTAGAGAGTCTTGTTTTTGCAAAACGTGCAGCAGTAAAAATACAAAATGAAGAGAAAGGAAATGAAGATCATGAATTTGAATCCAATTACCATGCAGCTTGTTGCTGATAAATACATCCGTCTTGCCTTAGAGGAGGACATTCACAGTGAGGACGTATCCACAAACGCAGTGATGCCGGAATACAGGGCCGGAGAAGTGGAACTGATCTGTAAACAGGACGGCGTGATCGCCGGACTTCCGGTATTTGAACGTGTATTTACCATGTTAGATGCGTCCACAAAAGTGGAGTGGGCGAAAAATCAGGATGGCAGGGAAGTAAAAGACGGTGATGCTGTAAAAAAAGGACAGCTCCTTGCGACGGTAAAAGGTGACGTGCGGGTTCTTTTATCCGGAGAGCGTACAGCTCTTAATTATCTGCAGCGTTTAAGTGGTATTGCAACATATACACATCAGGTTGCACGGTTATTAGAGGGCAGCAGCACAACATTACTTGATACAAGAAAGACAACACCATGCATGCGTATTTTCGAGAAATATGCCGTATGTGTGGGAGGCGGACAGAATCATCGTTACAATTTATCGGACGGTGTTCTGCTCAAAGATAATCATATTGATGCGGCAGGCGGTGTAAAAGAAGCTATTCTTGCTGCAAAAGCATATGCTCCGTTTGTCCGTAAGATCGAGGTAGAGACAGAAAATCTTGACATGGTAAAAGAAGCCGTGGAAGCAGGTGCGGATATTATCATGCTCGATAACATGACACCGGAACAGATGTCGGAGGCAATCCGGCTGATCGACGGCAGAGCAAAAACAGAGTGCTCCGGAAATATCACAAAAGAGAATATCAAAACGATCACAGCACTCGGAGTGGATTATGTTTCCAGCGGTGCACTGACACATTCAGCACCGATCTTAGATATCAGCCTGAAACACTTGAAAGTAACAGATTCCCTTCAGTAACGCTTGTAAAAAATAGACAGATTCAAGCTAAAATAAATGCAGAAGTCAAAAAGGAGAGGATCGACAAATGGAAAAAGAAATGACCGGAGCAGAACAGAAGAAAAGAAATCCTGTCTATGATACAGTGATACAGATACACCGGTATCCGGCACGGCAATTGGAAAAAAAAACCGGTGTC
>ENA-OQBV01001319-OQBV01001319.1-human-gut-metagenome-genome-assembly--contig:-NODE-1319-length-12341-cov-2.107991_pt1 | contig 12341 bp, 20 predicted proteins | sample MGYA00242750_ERZ504559 | MGnify/ENA primary metagenome ERZ504559 (study PRJEB26092, sample SAMD00036230) | human gut metagenome | host: Homo sapiens | study: EMG produced TPA metagenomics assembly of...
CAATTTTTGGTAGTTTTGCCGATAAATATGGCCGTCGTTTTGGCGATGATTGTTTTCCATTATCACGTATTTCCGTTGGCACATTCTTGTGCGGCTTATCCACCAGTTTATATTTGGCTTTTCAATCTTCCGTATGATTATCGTATTGGGGATGGCGGGTGAATATGCTTGTTTCTTCCTCTTATGCCATTGAAAGCTGGCCACAACATTTACGTACAAAAGCCAGTGCATTCTTAGTGAGTGGCTTCTCCATTTGGTAATAATTCTTGCTTCTCAAGTAATTCCTTGGTTGTCTCAAATCTTATGGTTGGCGTATGGCTTTCTTCATTGGTTTAGCACCAGTCGCTTTAGTGCTCTACGTTCGTCGCCATGCACCTGAAAGTGAAGAATGGGCACAAGCGAAAGCGGCAGGTAAAGTGAATAAAGTTCCACTTACTGACCTATTCACTAAAAAACAATTACCAATCACCTTAATTATTTTCTTAGTTTGTTATTCAATTTTCTCCGTAAACTGGCCGGTAGTGGGCTTACTTCCACTTTACCTCAAAGAAAACGGCTATGCTGAAAATGTGAAATCACTGATGTTCTGGGCGGGCTTTGGTATCCTCATCGGTACCTTAATTGCAGGCTTTATCGGTGATAAATTGGGTGAGAAGAAAACCTTTGTATATAGCTTATTGTTATCACTTTTCTTCCTCTTCCCAGTATTCTATTTGCCAGAAAATAATGTATTAGCACTTGGTGCGTTGCTCTTCTTCTTACTTGCAACTAACTTAGGGATTGCCGGTTTAGTACCAAAATATATGGCGACTTTCTTCCCAGCTGAAATGCGAAGCACAGGTATTGGTTTCATCTATAACTTCGCTGCGATTGGCGGTGGGGTGTCTCCTGTGATTGCCGCTGCACTTAGCGAAAGAGTCGGACTTGGTTCAGCCCTTGTGTATGTCACCTTATTCTGGACAATTGTCCTTGTTGCTCTCGTTGGATTAAGATTGCCAGAACGCATTCAAGCTCGTATGCAACAATAAAAAACGAAAGCAAAACAGACCGCACTTTTAGGTGCGGTTTGTTGTTTATACAAAAATAGTTTGAAGCGTGTCACAAATTTGTTAAAAATATGTTTCAATTCTTTCCGTTAAATGCTAATTAATAATCTCCCCTATCGTTTTATAGGAGATTGTATATGCAAACTCAACAAACCTTTCTCTCTAAATATAAAAGTCTCATTATTCTTGCCTTAGACTTTGTCTTCATGTTGGTGTTAATCAAAATACTGCCGTTTTCTGCTCAAGAGAATCGCGGGCTAGCCTTGCTGATTTTTATTGGTATTTTATGGTTAACGGAAGCCTTTAATATTACCGTGACATCCCTCATGGTGCCTGTTGTAGCTATTGGATTAGGCTTGATTAATACACAAAAAGCGCTTGCGCCATTCTCCACGCCAATTATTTATATGTTCTTTGGGGGATTTGTGGTGGCGGCGGTGTTACAAATTCAGAATCTAGATAAGATTATTGCGAATTACATTATCCGTTTGGCCAAAGGAAACTTAAAACTTTCTATCACCTATCTGTTTACTGCAACTACATTTCTTTCTATGTGGATTAACAACACCGCCGTAGCAGCGATGATGATTGCCGCTTACGATGGGGATGTTAAAAGGTATCAATGCTGAAAAAAATCATCGGTTGTACGCCTTCGTGTTATTAGGCATGGCATTTAGCGCCAGTATCGGTGGTATTGGTACCTTAGTGGGAAGTGCGCCGAATGCGATTTTGGCATCTCAAATTCCAGTGACTTTCACGGAATGGCTAGGCTACGGTTTCCCAGTGATGGTATTGCTTGTGCCTTCAATGATTTTTTCTTTATGGGTAGTTCTACGTCCAGACTTTTCTGTGGAATTTAATCCGTCACTTGAGAAAGTCAGTTTTAACCGAAAAAATATTATTACTTTGCTGATCTTTATCGGTATGGCGATTATGTTACTTTTCAGCTCTCTCTTAAATCCATGGATTAGCTCTCTTCTTGAATTGCCGAAAAAAATCGAAAATTTTGATACGGTGATTGCACTATGTGTGGTGATCTTTATTTGTATCTCAGGTGTGGCAAGCTGGAAAGAAATCCAAGAGCGTGTTGAATGGGGCGTGCTCGTTTATTTGGTGGTGGTTTGACACTCAGCATTGTGATGAAAGATTCTGGCGCCAGTAAAATTATGGCAGATAGTATCGTTCAGTTTGTGCAAACCAAACCACTTTGGGTACTTTGCTTTGTGATAACCGCATTTATTATTTCTTAACGGAATTTACATCGAATACCGCTAGTGCTGCATTGATTATGCCAATTGTGATTTCAGTGGCACAATCCATGAATTTACCGCCTATTGCTTTAGCCGCAATTATCGCTTGTGGGGCAAGTTGTGCATTTATGCTACCAATCGCTACACCGCCAAATGCTATTGTATTTGCAACAGGCAATGTGAAACAACTTGATATGGCCAAAGTCGGTTTGATTTTAAATCTATTCTGTATCGCCATCATCGGCAGCATGACTTATTTTGTTTGGTTGTAAATGTGGTTAAAACTGACCGCACTTTATTAGCCTATAAAAGTAAACCGCACGTTGAAGTGCGGTTTATTGTTTATCTCGAAATAACCTCTTTCGTGAAGGCTTCCATTTCGGCTTTACGCCATGGTGTTGAGAAGAAAATAGTATCTTTCAAACCTGATTCACTATTTAGTGGGCGAACACCAAATTCTTGGCTTAATTTCTGTTGTACTTCAGGTGAGGTAATCCAATGCACGAAAACAAGTGATGCGGCTGGGTTCGGTGCATTTTTTGCTACGGTTACAACATTACCACCGCCAGGCATCCCAAAATTTGGTTACATAGAATTTTAAACGGTCAGTAATTGCACCTTGTTTTTGCAAGCTGAACAAGTGATCTTGCCATGCGGAGACAATTACTAATTCACCGTCGTTTAAACGGGTTAAACTATCAGCATTCGAAGCGGTACGGATTAGCGCATCTTTTTTACTGCTGAACCAATCCCAGGTTTTCTTCCAATTAGCAATCTGTGCTTCATCGACTTTATCGGTACGATAATCATAATCACCATTGATGTACACTAAAGCTCGTTGAATGAAGGCATTACCAGAGCTACCACCATTTGGATCTGAATAGCCGAATTTTTTTGGATTTTTATCAATATAGCTTTCCATGTCTGCCCAAGATTGTGGCAATTCCTCTTCTTTTGATTCGCATAGGATCATAAGCTAGACCGGTTTTGATTACCCCAGTACACCACAGCCATATCGCCTAATTCAACACCTTGTAAGTGGTGATTTTAGTTTTATCGAAATTTGGTAAGTTATTGAGTTTTACAAGAATGTCATTTTTCGCTACGTTGCCTAAACGGTCAGCATTTTAACACAACCACATCCATTTTGCCGGTTTCTAGATTTTTTTCAGCAATCAGTTTATTGATATTTACCGTCCAAGGTGCCTTCAGGTACTTTGACTTTAATACCGTATTGATTTTCAAACTCTTTGACAAAATTACGGAATTGCGGCTGCAAATACCAAACGCTAACTGTCAATTTTCCTTCTTTTTTAGCGAGTTCTTCGATTTCACTCCAAGATTTACCACTTAAGTCTGTGGAGGCCGAGGCGAAAGTGCTGACAGCCAAGGCGGCAGCGGTAAGACCAATAGATAGAAGTTTACGGATATTTTTTTGCATAAGATGCTCCTTGTGAAAATTATGCTTTTCCTGTGGATTGAGAGAGATAATTCCCTTTCAACAATTTTTCGATAATCATCATCAAAATAATGTTTGGTACCAACAAAATAATCGATACAACGGCTGCATTCGGACGAATAAAAGAATAACCGAGGAAAGAATATAAAATGGTTGGCACGGTAATAAAGTCTGGTGAGCCGATAACGAAAGCGATAGCAAACTCTTCAATACTTTTCACTAAACAGAAGATAATTGATGCTAAAAAACTAGGTTTTAACATCGGCATATACACGTCTTTGAAAACGGTAAATTTAGATGCACCTAAGTCACGGCTAGCATCAATGAGATCTTGTGGGACAGAAGAAAAGCCCGCGGATAAAATCCGAATAGCATAAGGTAACGTGAGTACAACATGCCCAATAACAATACCGATGAATGGATTATTAATATTTAAATCCAATAACATACGGCTAAAGAATAGGGCAATAATCATGCCTGGAATGACTAATGGAATCAGTGTTAATAATTCTGCTAATTTTTTACCTCTAAACTCCATACGTCCAAATGCATAAGCTGTTGGGAGAGAGAGTAAGATAGTGATCAATGAAACCGTAGGCGCAATGGTATAGCTATTAAACATTGCTTCAGGTAAAGAGGTGGTTTCCCAGACGATTTTCCAACGTTCAAAAGATAATGATTGAGGGAAAATATCTGGATAACTCCACGGTTTAGCGGGATCTACCAATGACCATAAACCTGCCATTAAAAAGGGTAGGAACAACCAAATAAAATTCGCAAGAATGAAGAAAGTTAAGGAAATACGTGCGATTAATCGACCATTTTTCGTTGTGATTTGTACGGAACTACTCATTTGACTTCTCCACGTTTGACGGCTAATGGTTTAATCAATAATGACACTAGGATGGTGAAGAAGGCAGAGGTCAACATAATCGTTAATGCCATGACCGCACTTTGATTCCATTCTTCAAATTCATAGGCAGACATTTGCATTAAACGTGCTAAAGAATAGGTACTACGAGGACCAGCAATACTATAAAAGGCGAAATCACCGAGTGCGCCGATAAATATTAAAATAAAGGAAACTTGTACCGCACCTAAGGTTAGTGGGAAGATCACATAACGAAAACGTTGCCAAGGACTCGAACCTAAATTAGCTGCCGCATCTAATAAATCAGTTTTCAGTGAATTGACCGCTCCACCAATAAGAATTAAAGCAAAAGGAATGTTTTTCCACATTTGTAAAATCACTACCCCCCAACCAAATTCATCATTTTGTAGGGTTTTCGGTTCGTCCCAAATACCTAAATAAACAAATACCTCATTAAGAACTACCGTGGTAAGAAATCATATTGACGAACAAGAAGGCTGCAACTAATCCTGGTACCAACATAGGTGCCCGCAAGATGGTGATAATTGTTACCTTGGCTGGTAATTTTTTACGTAACCACATGGCAATGGGATAAGCCACAACGATGGATAAAATCGCCCCTAATAAAGACACTTTTACGGAATAAATATACGAATTTTGGAATACAGGACTATTTAATACGGCTTGCCAATACTCCAAACTAAATCGGCTTTCTTCCCCGCCCATACTGTATAAACCAAGGCTTTGAGAGACGACAATGTAGAACGTGGACCCCATTAAAAATAGGATTGTACCTAAACCGCTGCATAGCAATAACCATGCTTTTACATCATTTTTGAGACTTTTCATTTTACGGACTCCAATGAATTTAATCGCATGGCGGGGAACCGTAAAGGTGAGTTTATCGCTCAAATTCGGACATTTTGTTAGTTGCAGGCGTAATTTTTCTCTTCATCATTACGTTTAATGACTCCTTGCACTTCCGTGATATTGCCCATAAAAGCGGTGTTGATGATATCTACTGTAATTTGGTTTTCCGCTTCCGTTTGTGCGTTTGGTAACAATTCAATGTCTTCTGGTCGAAAGCAAATATAATTCGTTCAGATTCCGGTTTTTTCTCAGAAAATACGGTGTAAATTGCCAAAAATAGAACTAACTGCATAAAGATTGTCACCGATGTTTTTCACATTGGCTTCCGTGATATTGGCAATGCCAATAAAATCTGCCACAAAGCGGTTTTTAGGATGATGATAAATATCTTGAGGAGAGCCAATTTTGCTCAATAGCACCTTTATTTAACACAATAATTTTTATCTGACATTGGTTTAGGGGCTTCAGCCTGATCGTGAGTCACATAAATACTAGTCAAATTGTATTGTTTTGAGAGTTGCTTAATTTCAAAACGTACACTTTCGCGTAATTTAGCATCTAAATTAGAAAGCGGTTCATCAAATAAAATCACATCTGGACGAGTGACCATGGCTCTGGCTAATGCGACACGTTGCTGTTGACCTCCAGAAAGCTCATTGGGTAATTTCAATTTATGAAATTCTAAATCCATTTGTTTCAATGCGAGATTTAAACGCTGTTTTTGTTCTTCAATATCAATTTTACGTTGCTTTAAACCATAGCAAATATTGTGAGAAACGTTGAGGTGAGGGAAAAGGGCATAGGATTGGAAACACATGGCTGTATTGCGTTTTTTCTGGAGGAACATTGTTAACATTTTTTCCTCCGATAAGGATTTCACCTTCATCAGCCACATGAAATCCAGCGATTAATTTTAATAAGGAAGTTTTACCACAGCCGCTTGGTCCTAATAAGGTGACAAACTCGCCTTCTTCAGCGGTAAAAGTAATATTATTTGCTGCGTAAAAGTCACCAAATTTTTTTGTAATATTTTTTATTTCTAACTTTGCCATTTTTACATCCTCTATTTGGCTTACAACTATAGAGGTAACCATAAAAACACTTAGTTATTTTTTCAATAAAATAAAAATATTTTTCATGAATTTGTGATGAAGATCACGCATTTAGCTAAAAATATAGTTTTATTACATTTTAATAATGCGGAGGCGGTGTTTCTTCTGCTTGGCTGGCAATATTAGAAGGTTGCATATCTTTTAATTTGCCGGCGAGATAGCGGAGTTGAAGTTGAATTTTATCCATATCAAACTGTTGTTGAACTAATGCTTGGTTGAGTTCGTCTAAAAGTTGTTCTTGAAACGCAATTTTCATTTCAAGTTCAGCGATGCGATCTTCTAAAATTTGTTGATTTTGCATAAAATTTCTCTAATTTTTAAAAAAATGTTGTGAATTTGGTCAATCCGATTTAACCTATTCGCTATTCCGTTTCTATTATAAAGGATCAAGCAAAATGTTGAAAATTCAAAAGCTTTCTCTTGCTGCACTTATGGTAAGTGCGGTCGTTTCAGGTTCTGTTTTTGCAGAAGATAAAGCAGCGCCAAGCGCAAGTGATGCGTCTTATGCTGTGGGTGCATTAATGGGTAACCAAGTAAAAGATTTAGTGGATGCTCAAAAAGAAGTAATTCAATACGACAATGCGCGTATTTTAGATGGCTTAAAAGATGCATTAGAAGGTAAAGTTGATGTTCGTAAAGACGAAAAAATTCAACAAACCTTAGATGGTATTCAAGAGCAATTAGTGTCTGCAGCGAAAGCAAAAGTAGAACAACAAGCGAAAGCTGCAAAAGAAGAAGGTGATAAATACCGCGCTGAATTTGCGAAAAAAGATGGCGTAAAAAGCACTAAAGATGGCTTACTTTACAAAATCACTGAAGCGGGTAAAGGTGATGCGATTAAAGCAACAGATACTGTGAAAGTACATTACACCGGTAAATTACCAGATGGTAAAGTATTTGATAGCTCTGTTGAACGTGGTCAACCGGTTGAGTTTAAATTAAACCAAGTGATTAAAGGTTGGACTGAAGGTCTTCAGTTAGTGAAGAAAGGCGGTAAAATCGAATTAGTGATTCCACCTGAATTAGCTTATGGCAAACAAGGTGCAGGCGATTCAATTCCACCTGATGCAACGCTTTACTTCGACGTTGAAGTATTAGACGTTAATCCTAAAAAATAATCCTTAATTCGACCGCACTTTGTCCAAAGTGCGGTCATTTTCCCTACCAGATTTGAAAAATGATACTAACCGATAGACAACCTTTCACTGATGAAGATCGTGCTATTCTGATTTCCTATAAAGCGGTAGTTGATGGCGTGAGCGCGTTGATTGGCAAGCATTGTGAAATCGTTTTACACTCTTTGGAAGACATTGAGCATTCCGCCATTTGTATCGCCAATGGGCATAATACCAATCGTCAAGTGGGTTCACCTATTACGGATTTGGCCTTGAAATCTTTGCGTAACATGCAAAGTGAGAGTGTGTCTAAGCCTTATTTCACCCGTGCTAAAGGCAATGTGTTGATGAAGTCTGTGACCATCGCCATTCGAAATAGCAAACAACGCATTATTGGTTTACTTTGTATCAATATTAATTTGGATGCGCCGGTTTCTCAATTTATGCAGGCCTTTATGCCAACGCAGGAGCAAAATGAAACCTCTTCTGTTAATTTTGCAAGTTCGGTAGAAGAGTTGGTGGCGCAAACGGTAGAGAAAACCATTGAAGAGGTGAATGCGGATCGCACGGTTTCGAATAATAATAAGAACCGTCAGATTGTGATTTCACTTTACGAAAAAGGCATTTTTGATATTAAGGATGCCATCAATTTAGTGGCTGATCGCCTCGCGATTTCTCGCCACACCGTGTATTTATATATTCGTCAAATCAAACAAGAGCAAGAGTAATGGTTATGTTCTCGCTGTGAAAAGTCCTGTTTATGGAAAACAAGGGGCTTTTCTTGCCTATCAATTTGCCCAGGCTTTACTTGAAAAAGGGCATGTCATTAACCAAATTTTCTTTTTCCAAGACGGTGTGAGTAATGGCAATGGCTTGGTTTATCCTGCCAATGATGAATTTAATCTCACGCAAGCTTGGCAAGCCTTTTCAGCGCAGCATCATATTCCTTTGCATTTATGCGTAGCCGCTTCACAACGTCGTGGTGTAGTGGATGCACTGACGGCAAAAGAGACTGATAAACGAATCTAGCAGAGGTTTTGAGATTACAGGCTTAGGCGAGTTTATGGCGATGGTATTAAAAGCAGATCGGGTGGTGACATTATGAAGCTAGCATTCTTATTTCGTACCGCACCGCATGGAAATGCGATTTCTCGTGAAGGTTTAGATGCGTTGCTCGCGGCAACCGCATTTTGTGATGAAGAGGACATCGGTGTATTTTTTATTGATGATGGCGTGTTAAATTTACTTGATGGGCAAAATCCTGAGTTATTGTTACAAAAAGATTTTATTCGTACCTTTAAATTATTAGATTTATACGATATTGAACAGCGCTTTGCTTGTGCCGATTCGCTCGACCAATACCATTTGCAAACAGAACAACTCATTATTTCTGCTGAAAAAATTGACCGCACTTCGCTGATCAATAAACTTAGCCAAGCAGAAAAAGTGTTTACGTTTTAAGGAATATTATGCTTTATACCTTTTCTCAAGCTCATTATTCTGAGGCTGACCTTCAACGTTATTTGACTGACATCACGGAAAATGATGCGGTGGTTTTATGGCAAGATGGCGTGTTGCTAGCGGTAAAGTACGGGGAAATGTTTACCCAATGCAAGGGGCAATGTTTTATGTTGGAACAGGATATTTTAGCCCGAAATTTAACCGCACTTTTGCCAGAAAACAATCAAGTGCGGTCAATTTCATTAGCAGATTTGGTGGATTTAACTGCTCAATATTCGCCTCAAATCGCCTTATAGTGGGCGTTCTTTCGGTAACAAGAGCGGTAGTACCATAACAGAATAAAGCGCCAAACCTGCGGCCATTAAGCAGGTAATTTCTAATCCTCCTGCACTTAACCATTCGCCAAATCCCATATCATTTACTAGCGTTGCATAAAAGATCCCCGCTACGACGGTATAACAAAATCCAATTAGTACCGAAATTAATGCGATAGCTTTTACGTGATAACTCGCATAACGGTGAAATGCTGCCCAAAGTGTAATGAGAAAAGTCGGTACCGCAGCCACGATAAAGACGGTAATCGCTGAAGATTGAAATCCATCGGCATCATTGTTTGCGAACATTAGGCCAATAGTGCCAATAATTTGAATAATCAACGGTAAAAGAATAAATGCTTTAAGATATTTTTTCATGAGATGTCCAATTAATAGAAAAACGGAAGCATTGTATCAATCAAATGAAAGACAACCAATCTTTTCTCTATTCGGTTTTTATTACATCCACTAATGTGGGCTGAACGATTGAGGCATAATCTTGTGTATTGAGAATAATAGAGCGTTCTAACGTACCTGCATTAAACGCTAATTCATCATAACGAGACAGTAAGCTAGGATCGGCAATTAATAACAAATTAGGATGAAAGCTAAAAGGCGGAATTGCACCAAATACACAGTCAGTTAGGGTATCTACTTCTGCAGGACTAGCAAGCGAGGCTTTCGTGCCGCCTAAATAGGCTGCAACTTTGCTTAAATCAGATTGTTGATCAGCCGGCAATATAACTAACACTGCTTGTTTTACGCCATTTCCTTTCACTTTGCATACTAGAGCTTTTGCCCCTTGCCCTAATTCTGTACCACGAATTTTAGCCACTTCTTCTGATTTTCCTGCTGTGGGGTGTTCAACGACACGATAGCGTGCTTGATGTTTATCTAAAAGTGCGGTCAATTTTTCAAATGTTTTGACAGACATGAGAGATTCCTTCAATAGCGATGTTTTTAATCAGTTTAGCAAGGATTGATTCATGTGAAAATCAAAGAAAAAGAATTCATCTTTTGAGTCGTTTTTATTATGAGATAGACAAATACCTTTATGCCCGTACTATGTTTCTTTTTTTTGGTATCGATTATGACTCGAATTAATCTTGTTCCGCCTGAGGAGCTTTGTGATCAACATCTTTTAGCTGAACATCGTGAATTAACCCGTATTCCTAATGCCGTAGCAAAAGGTAAATATCACTTAAAAGGACAGCCTGCAGAATATAAGTTAGGTGAAGGGCATGTGCGTTTTTTCTTTAATAAATTGGCGTTTTTAAAGAAACGGTATGATGCATTGCATGCGGAATGTAAGGCGCGAGGCTTTAACGTGCAGTATATTTGGAATGAAACGTTACCCGATGATCCAAGTTTATGGTTGGACTATGAAGCCACAGAGGCGGCGTTACAGATTAATCGGGAACGTATTCAGGAAAGAATGCCATTAAAGGCGAGATTTACACCGCATCTTCCAAAGAGCGGTCAAAAATAAAGGAGTTTTCACTTATGAAAGGCAGTGAGAATATAAAAAAGGTGAGCATCGCTCACCTTATGAATTGTTTAATCTTTCAATTTAATAAAAAACGTACCACTAGGTATGATAGGCAAATAGTTTTTATGGAAATCCATAAAGGTTTTTTTGTGGGTCTATGTCTTCAAAAAGTTTTGGGTAAAGTGCTTTTGCCATAAATTGAGCGGCTGCTAGATCACTTAGTGAGCGAGAAGCCGTATGATAAATACCGTAAACACGGTGGTTTTTAACTGCAGGTAAATCTTGCCACCCTGCACGGGTTAAGAAACCTTTTAGGCGTTTTTGTGCATCCTGTTCATTGATGTTTATTCCCATCGCCATCATTTCATCGTTAGTTTCATGCCCCATTTCTGTGCCAGAAATCATAATAACTTCAGGTTGTGCGGCAAGAAGTTGTTCTGGATTAATTGGTCCCCAATTTTCGACAAAAGGCGCGCTTACGTTATCCCCGCCAACAGTTTCAGCAATAGCACCCCACATATTTTTACCAAAGGTAAAGCTATATTCACTAGGACCTTTATTGCCAAATTCTACATAGATTTTAGGTTTAGGTAGGTTAGCCTCTTTTACACGTTTTTGAATATCAGTAATGCCTTGAGCATATTCATCTGCAATTTTATTTGCTCGTTCTTCGGTACCTGCAAGTTGCCCAAAAATCTTTGCGCTTTGGGTGTGTCGTTCTACACTTTGAGCATTAAAATCGACAACAATAATTGGAACGCCAGCTTGTTCTAACTTTGGTAGTTCGGAACCAATAGTTTGATATTGCCATTCTGCAAGAATCAATACATCAGGTTTTAATGCCAAGGTTTTTTCGGTTGAGAAAGTTCCTGTATTTACATTACCAATATCAGCAATATTTTTGAGTTCAGGCATTTTTTCAGAAAACAATGCCCAACTTCCTGGATTAAATTTTTCCCAAAATTCACGTGAGATACCTTTAACATATTTAAAATTTTCAACACCCGTAACAGCAATGTAATCAGGATAGTAAAAGCCTAACACGGCATTTTTTACGGGCACATCAACGTTAACTTCTCGTCCTAATACATCTTTGATTGTTTTTATTTCTGCTTGAGTAGTGATACCAAAAGTCAGTAATAGAACGGCCAAAATTAAACGAATTGTTGATTTTTTTTGCATATAAACTCCTGTCTGAATAAAACATCAGAATATTGCCATAAATAAGAATCATTATCAAATTTAGATGTTATAAAGTGATAATACAAGAAATGCTGTTGAAGGGTAAAAATAGGCATATATCTAGAAAAAACATATTTCGCATTTAAAATTGGAAGTGCGGTCAAAACTTAGT
>ENA-OQBV01001322-OQBV01001322.1-human-gut-metagenome-genome-assembly--contig:-NODE-1322-length-12320-cov-3.343722_pt1 | contig 12320 bp, 11 predicted proteins | sample MGYA00242750_ERZ504559 | MGnify/ENA primary metagenome ERZ504559 (study PRJEB26092, sample SAMD00036230) | human gut metagenome | host: Homo sapiens | study: EMG produced TPA metagenomics assembly of...
AGGCAATCGTCAAGAAGCCAAGCTCCGCCATTTTCTGCGCATACAGACCGGAGGACTGCTCCTTTACCGCACCGAACGGACCGCTGACGGCAATGGCGGGCACTTACCCTCTGTGCCCTTCGGCGTGTACATATCCGCCGCGAGTGTGATGCCATAGCGGTTGTGAAAGGTTACTTTCTTGTGATCCACCTTGTCACTTTTCGGGAACACCTTATCCCATTCCTGTGTTAAATTCAGCTTTTCCATATTCAGACCTCCTTGCCTGTTGCCTTAAAATATACTGTGTTGTCCACGGCTTCCAACCATTCATTGGAGGTTTCGTCCCCCGGAACCTCTACCGCCAGATGAGAGAACCAGCTGTCCGGCGCAGCACCGTGCCAGTGCTTGACCCCGGTCGGAATATTTACCACATCGCCGGGGCGCAGCTCCTGTGCCGGTTTGCCCCATTCCTGATAGTAACCTCGACCGGCCACACAAACGAGGATCTGTCCGCCGCCGTTTTTGGCGTGATGAATGTGCCAGTTATTGCGGCATCCGGGTTCAAAGGTCACATTGTAAATGGGAACCTGTTCCGTCGAAACAGGGGCCAGATAGCTTTGCCCCTTGAAATATTTGGCATAGGCGTCATTTGGCCCACCAATCGGAAACATGAGCTCTTGAGCAAACCGCTCCTTTTCAGTAAGGGCGGGAGCCGCATCTTTCCATACAGCCCCAGCAAGTCCAAAAGCAGCCCAGGCCTTGGGCCAGCCCGCATAAAAGCCAACCTGGGTCAAGATACCGGCGATTTCCGCTTTGCTGACACCATGATTCTTGGCATTTTGGAGATGGTAAGACAAGGATCCATCCGTTATCCCCATGGACACAAGGCTCGTCACCGTAATAATGCAGCGCGTTTTGACATCCACACTGGGGTCGTTCCACACCTTGCCAAAAAGAAAATCATCATTGGCCTCGGCAAAAAGCGGGGCAAAATCCCCTAATTGGGTCCGTCCAGCAGTCTGGACAATCTTTTTCTCCATATAGATTCAACTCCTTATTGATTACGCAGTCCTTTGCACAGATATCGCTGCCTTTGAGTATAAAGAGATTGAATACCCATTTCCAATACTTCTTTTTCATCCTTGCCCATGCTCCAAAAGCATAGGCAAGGAGATGGTGCTCATTACCCTTGAGGCATCAGGAAAAAAAGCTTTTTCCACAATGCCCTTTTGATGAACCTTGCTGTGGAGGATTTTCCCCAGTCTGTGCGTTTAGAAGGAACTCATAACTCATATTTCCTTGATCCACTCTGGCTTCGTAGAATACAGGACGATGGGAACCCATCGGTCCTGCCATAGGCTGCATGCCTTGAGGAGGAAGTGCCTTGTTTTGTGCAGTCGGTGCAGCAAAATCAGCAGGATTGCCGCCCGTAGGAGCGGGGGCCTGATTAGATGCCTTATTGGGGCCTTCCTGAGGGGTCAATTGAGGCGTCCTTGGGTCCTCCTCTCCCCTTACACGGTCACGATTGTCATGATCTTTTTTGAAGAACTTGCGGTCATGATCCCTTTTTTCTTTATCTTTATGCTCTTTGTGCTCCCGCAAATCAGGTTTTGCCTCTGCAAGGCGCAGTCCTTTCAGCGTAACGCTCCCTTCATCAGTACCGAGCAGGCTCGCAATCTTACCGAGCACTTCATCACTTGAAAGAAGGGGTTCATTTCGCTCCACTGCCAGTTTTTGGGCAAGTTCCACTTTGGCAGCAGCTTCCGCCTGCCGACGGTCAAAACGTATCTTTTTCAAGGTCACCTTTCCTGCTCCCGCAGCTACAGCAACAAGAACAACCACGGCTGCCCCTTTCTTAAGGTTGCGGGGTGAAAACCCTTTTTTGCAAAGGGCGGTCATTTTCTTTGACACACATTCCCATTTTTCAATTTTTTTCTCATCCATGATAAGATTCCTCCCTTTTTCCGGATAAGGTAACGGGATCTGCCCGTTTTATTGAATCCGTGTTGTTGAACCTTATCATAGAGGGAACGCATGAAGTCCCTATGAAAGAAACTTGAACATCTTATTACATGTCATAAAAATTTTAAAAACAAATGAAAAGGGCTGTGAAACGATGAAAAGCTCATACAGCTTCACAGCCCCTTAAGGCACAAGGCGTTATTTTCCACGAACGATTTGATTGGCAGCCGCTTTGGTCAGCGCGCTCTGGGAATGATAGGAATAGGTATAGATGCCATCTTCCCAAGTAAGGGTCCGGTAGGCATCTTTATCACCGCGGCCGCGGATTTTATAGGAACCATCGATCCAATGGGTATCAACGGCATACTTGGTGTAATCCCCACTGATATCACCAGCCGATCCCTTTTGTGTCCTGTACAGGGATCCATCTGCATAGTTGATCTGGGCAAGGCCATCCGAAAAGAGATACATGCCGGCAACCTTTTTATTTTTCAAAGAAGCCGGTACCTTAATCGTATGCCCCACCTTCTTTTCCATTTCGGTCAGGGAGCTGTATTCCACCATAGGATTGGGGGCTTGTGTTTGGCTTTTTTCAGCAGCGGCTTCTGTTAACAGACGTGCCGCATCCTGAAGCTGGGATTTTTGTACGGTAATGGAAATCGTTTTGCCTTCAATCTTTACCTCATTGAAAAAGACACCAAAAAGGGACACGGGAACGTATGTCACGCCCTCAACGACCTGGGGCGCATTCGTAAATTTATACGCGGCATCAAGGTTTATAACTTTAAGCTTGCCTTTTCTCTGATAGAGGGTTTCACCGGGACGAAATTCCATGGACGCAATACTCATATCCAGTTTGGAAGATGCCGTTTCTGGATTCCAGGAAACAGTATACCCCAATGCTTCTGCCACAAGACGCAGTGGAACCATGGTTTCCTTTTGACGCACAAGAACTGGCGTTGGCAATGAGGCGGCATCAAGGGTCTTGCCGTTTACAATGAGGACATGGTCTTTCTGGAAGACGCCAACCTCCTCCTTCGGACTGCTTTTTACTACAGCTGCCGGAGCCGCGTCTTTAGACGCGCTAGGGGAAGCGGCGGCGGCAAAGCTAAGGGAAGGAGCGGCAAGAAAGCCGCAAAGAACAAGGGCTGTCAGTCTTTGATTCATAGCAATTCCTTCTTTCTATCGTAACGATGTTCTCTTTTCATTGTACCACAAAGAATAGACAATGCAGGGATAAATCGCTTCCTTCGTCTGCCGCTCAGCGGTTTGTCCTAAGCATCTATCCTTTCAAGATCAGCCCTTATCAGAGGCAAACACATCCCGGATCATGACTTCCAGTTGACGGATATAAAGCGGTTGATCTGCCTCACGGTGCGTGACAAGATCAAGACGCAAGGTTTCTGTCAGCTCCTTGATGGCAAGAATACGCAGGGGATTTCCCGCTGTTTCCGCTCCGTGGAAACGGGCCATTTCGACAAGACTTTCCGCCAGGTACATCCCTACAAGCCCCGTCCCGCAAAGCCGGATCTGCGCATTGGAATCGCTGACCCTCACAAGCGTATCCTGAACGAGGTTCCGCTTTTTTTCATAACGCTCCACAACGGTGACAAGGGTACTTGCTTCCGCATTCTGTACGAGAGGGAGCGTATCATACTCCTTCATGTCGATGATGCCGGTCCGCAGTGTCTTGGGATAAGCGCCTGGACTTTTGGCGTGGGCTTTAAGGTAGGAATCCGTTGCAAGGAAAAAAACCTTCTCTTCCTTTAACGGGGTGAAGACAAGATCCCTGTCCACGGGACAGTTGACGCCAACCAGAAAGTCAATTTTCCCATCAAGAAGGCGACGAGCTTGGTTTTTCACATCATCAATGACCACCTTCAGCGTCACATGAGGAAATTTTCGATGGTATGCTTCATACAAACGCGGCAGAAAGAACTGGACACGCCCGGCATTCATGCCAAGGGTCACTTCCCCCTGTGTACCTTCCCGAATGGCTTCGATATTTTCCCGGCAGGATCGCTCAATCAATTCAATGCGGCGCAGGGAGCGATAAAGAACCTTACCGGCAGGGGTCAGCGCCATGTAAGGGACCCGTTCAAAAAGGGGCGCCCCCATTCGTATTTCCAGTTTCTTGATATGGGCACTCAAGCACTGCTGAGTCACATAGGCCCGTTTAGCGGCACGGGTAAAGTTCAGTTCCTCCGCGGCAAGGAGAAACATTTCCGAGTCCGTATCCAATCACATCACCTCCAAGATGAGGTTATTATATCACAAATAAATAATTGTGATGCTCTATATATTTCCTTTTAATCTATTGTAGAATCTCCTCTTTCATGGTAGAGTATGACCATCAAAGGAACCGCGACTTCCTTTGATGCCATGTATGGAGATCACGAGAGTGGAAGGGCCTCCACGATTATCTTCTCTCTTGTGCACTGCATGAGTGAACCCCCTTTCAACATTTTCCTTTTCTAATGACAAAGAACCCCTGCGCAGCGGCGTGCGCAGGGGTTCTTTGTCATTACCGGCGAAAACGGTAACCGGCACCCCAAACCGTTTCAATATAGTACGGTTTGGATGAATCCTCCTCAATCTTTTCCCGGATTCGATTGATATGAACGGAGACAGTAGAGGTATCACCCAAGGAATCTTCGCCCCATACCCGCTCAAAGAGCGTATCCTTGCTGAATACGATGCCTGGATTCTTGGCAAGAAAAGCAAGCAGTTCAAATTCTTTGTTGGGAAGAAGGATTTCTTTATCCTGTAAAAAGACCTGATGTGAAGATAAGTCTATGACCAGGTTTCCGCAGCGAAGCACTTGGGGCCTACTAGACTCCCGATTGGTCAGCTGTTCATAACGGGAAATATGGCTTTTAACCCGGGCCACGAGTTCAGTTGGACTAAAGGGTTTGACAATATAGTCGTCGGCACCCAGTCCCAATCCCCTGATTTTATCGATATCTTCCTGTCTTGCGGAGACCATCAGGATAGGGATATCTTTTTCTGCTCGGATTTCGCGGCAAACCTGGAAACCATCTTCTCCGGGAAGCATAATATCCAAAAGAATCAAATCAACAGGAGAACTCAGGGCTGCTTTTTTTCCCGAAAGACCCGTAAATGCCATCTGGACTTCAAATCCATTGGCTTCCAAATAATCCCTCTCCAGTTCAGCAATCCCTTTATCATCCTCGATAATCAGTACCTTTTTCATGCTTCCTCCTTTGCTAATGGAAACTCCATGACAATCTTCAAGCCATGGGGCGTTTCATTTTCAGCCCAAATGATACCCTTCATTCCCTTCACTAGCTCCCGTACGACGGCAAGCCCAAGTCCACTACCCTTGGCCGGATTGGTCCTTGCTTTATCAGTACGGTAGAAACTTTCAAACAGATGACTTAAATCACTGGGCGCAACCCCTGGCCCATCATCGCTAAAAGCCAGCTGAACCCACTGTTTCCTTGGAACCGACAAACTCATGACCACATGCCCCAAATCAGCCGTCTTATATTTGATGCTGTTGGAAAGAAGGTTCGTTACAATCCGGGAAAACTGAATCCGGTCAAGAAGGACTACGCATTCCTCCCGGGGAGCCTCCACCTTGAGTAAGAGCCCTTGGCTCTTGAAGTGTTCCGACTGTTCCTCAACATAGTCTTCCAAATATGCCTTAAGAGGAACCTTCTCCATATGGTATTCCATCTGCCCCAGGTCCAGCTTGGAAAAAAAGGAACAAGCTTTGGACCAAGTTTCCCATATGCCTTGCCGTATCAATGATCATCCGAAAATAATGGTCTTTTTTCTCCGGTGTATCTGCAATCCCGTCTCGCAGGCCGCAGGCATACCCTTCGATCTTGGTCAGAGGGGTTGAAAGGTCATGGGAAATTCCTGCAATCATTTCCTTGCGGTTCCGTTCATATCGATCCCGGGTTTCCCGTGCCATCTTAAGCTGGCGGCGCGTCAGTTCAAAGGCCATCATCGTCATCCCAATTTCGTCTTCGCTATCTACAGGAACCGGCGTATCAAGATCCCCTTGGGCAATATGACTGGCCGTCACCTGCAGGACCTGCAGCGGTTCAATGATCTGTCTGCCAAGATACCGGGACAGCTTCCAGCCAATGATGAGGATCAGCAAGGTAACCAAGCCGCAGACCACATAAAAGCTCTTTTTTAATAGAGCCTTGGAACTGATATCGATCAGTTCCCCGTCCACGACCAAAGGCCCTTCTCCAATTACGGCAAGACGGACCCCACTCTCATCAGAAAAATAATGGAACGCAAGGCCCTTTTCACCCCAGGAGATGGAACCTCTTCCGCTGGGAGCCTCCGAAAGTGCTTGGGAAAGGGTTTCCATGCCCTGTGTATCTTCTGTTTGATAGATGATGGCACCCTGCTTTCCAACGATGACCACCCGACATCCCAACGCCTCCAGATGATGGGCAGAGTCCACGAGGTCCTTGCTCTTTTTCTTAAACTGATCGGCTCGGACACGGAACCGGGTCAATTCAAATTGGGTTGAAAGTGTCGGCCCACTTTCCGGCCAAAGAAAGGAGAGGATTGTTGACCGATTCAAATTACCAAACTGAAGGCTCAAGAAGACAAGGGCACTTAACAGGGCCATAAAGATCACGGGGATGATGATCATGAAAAAATTAGAAAACAGCAGCCGCTTTTTTATGGAAAAATCTCGTATATGTATCATGCGTCCTCCTACACAAACACGCTGGAATCCACTTTTTTATTATACTACAAAAAGAAGGGATTCCTGCTAAGAGGAATCCCCTTTATCGGGGTCATCGTACAACTTTTCTAAGAACCATCCACATTCCATCATCATGGACGCATTCCCAGATTCCGTCAATATCTGTCTCAAAATCTTGCAGGTCCCCGCTCCGCACAACGGCAAGGATGTCCTTATCTTCTGAAAGGGATTCTATAGAAGCAAAAAGGCATCATGTTCTTTGCGTTCCAGTCCAATGCGCCCGGAAGCAGCTCTGGAATTTCATCCTTCCATTTGAGCCGTTTGGCCACATAACCCGAATAATAGGTAAGGGAAACCGGATAGCGTCCGCCATAGGTAACGACTGTTGTGTCATTTCTGATCATGGTTCTAACTATCTGGGCCGCATCATAAGCAGAAGCTTTCCGGCATTGCGGGATGGCTACCATATAAGTAAGAATCAGATACACGGTCAAAGCGCCTCCCGCCAGTCCTTTTACAAGCCGTTCATGTTGGACCAAAAAGGAGGAAAAGAAGACGGCAAACGGCAGCATATAAGGAAACGTATAGGTCATATATTTTGTCTGGACAAGTTCAAAGATAAAAATCGTCACAAAAGCCCAGGAAGCAAAAAAAGCCGTCCGAACATCCACTTCGGGGAGCTTTTTCTGATAGGCTGCATGCCTGCAGAAATTCCGGATTTTAAGGGTCCACTCCCGCCTTGATCCTGAAAGGGGCAGGGTAAAGGACCAAGGGGCCCAGCCCAAAAGAAAAACAAAGAAATAGTAGTACCAAACATTTTGGCGTGGGTGTTCCGAAACGGTAGCCCTCAAAAAATTATGGACGCCAAAGAAATTCAGAAGAAAGTCATGACCATGCAGGACCGTCATGGGTCCATACCAAAGGCCGGTCAAGATCAAATAGAGAAGCCCTCCGGAAACCAGTTTCATGTGCGCCAAGGCTTTTATGTCCCGCCGCCACCAGAGGAAAAAAAGGATGATAAGGCCAGGAAGCCCCAGTCCTATCGGGCCTTTGACCAAGGTCCCGATGGAAGCGGCCGTATAGGCCGCATAGTACCAGCTGGATTTTTTCTGCGTATAGCCTAGATAAAATGCCATCAGTGTCATTTCTAAAAAGACAAAGAGCGTCATATCCGTAATGATGGCCTTTCCAATGTAAAAATATTCAGCACTGGTCAAAAGGAGCAAAGAAGCCGCCATGGCCCGTTTAGCTGAATACAACCGCTTCACAAAAAAGTAGGACAGCTCAATCCCTAGAAGGCCAAATAAAGCAGAACCAAGGCGTGCAGCAAAGGAAGTTACGCCAAATAGCTTAAAGGAAAGGAGCAGTTCCCAATAATAAAAAATGGGCTTGTCATACCAATAATGACCATAGATCATTGGGGAAAACCAATCCCCACTTCGAAGCATTTCAAGCGCGGTTTCAGCATAATTTGATTCAACCGGGTCGGTCACAAGAAGGTCCTGGTTCCCGGCAAATAAAGGATGGCCCCTAAGACCAAAAGGAGCCAAGGATAAGCACGTTCTTTTTTCATGACTGAACTTCCTCCTGACGGGCTTGATCCTGAGCAAACCGAAGGGTTCGAAAAAGTCCTTCTTCCAAGGTCATCTTTGGGATCCATGCCAATAAAGTCCTTGCCTTTGCGCAGCTCAGCACGGAACGATGGATGTCTCCGTACCGCTTAGGACCTTGTTCATGAAGAACACTGTACCCGGCTGCCCTTTCGAGCATCGCCAGTACCGTTTTCAAGGAAACTTCTTTTCCCGTACTAATATTGTAGACCGCATCACCACGTGTTGTTACAAGGCTCTTTGCAAGAGCTTCGGCTACGTCACGGACATAGATCCAATCCCTGGTAGGATCAGTTGCTCCAAAAAGGGTGATGGGGCGATGACGCGCAATCTGATTGGCAAAAATCTGAATAACACCACCGGGATCCTTTACGGACTTCCCGCTCTCCATATACATTGGCAAAGCGAAGAATCACCCATTTCCATAGAAAAAGAAGGTGCCAGCATACGGATATAGTTTTCTGCCGTCACCTTGCTCAATCCATAAGGAGACAGCGGACATAAAGGCGCTTCTTCCGCCAGCGGCAGGAGTGCTTCTGACGGATGACCATAAACGGCTGCGGAAGAAGCAAAGACGAACCGGCTGACATGGGACTTTCTGGCACCTTCCAAGACGGCAAGGGTCCCACCAATATTAAGAGAGGCATCCCGCAGCGGATCTCGTTCCGAAGAAGCAACTTCAATTTGGGCGGCCAAATGGATCACCGCGTCAAAATGTCTGGCTGCCATAAATTCCTGAAACTGAGGCGTCAGGATATCGATTGGATAAAAATGAGCTTCCAAAGGAAGCAGTCCTGCATTGCCTCGCGAAAGATCGTCGACAACGGTTACATCATATCCTTTTTCGATTAGATACCTTACAGTGTGATTGCCGATGAATCCGGCTCCTCCAGTGACCAGCACGTTCATGGGACCACTCCTTTGATTCCTTGATTTTCATCAGTATAAAAGCTGAATCTAAACAAAGCCTAAACAAAGGAATAAGCTTTCCGTAAGCCCCTGCAAAATCCTTGTAAGGAAGCCGCCTTGATTGTCTTAACGAAATACGAGCAGGAAGAACAGCCATATACAAAACATATTGTTTCACGTGAAACAATAAAAAAGTCTCCCTGGATCATCCAAGGAGACTTTTTAAGGTAACATTGATGTTAAGTTGGGGGTGACACAGGCACACGATTCTTGCAATGAAGACGGTTGCCCTTTTCAGGAATCGTTCCCGTTGCGCTCCAGGAACGACCCTATATTAGATAAAATTCCCAAAGGGGAGCTTATCATTAGAAAGTAACAACAAGCTGGCTCCAGAGCGTACGGGCATGTTTATCGGAGGTTTCTCCCCGTTTGCCCTTCAAATCATAGTAGTCAACTTCAGCCACCATATTCTTGGCAAGGGTCAAGTTGGCTCCCACCTTATAGCCTTTGAAGCCATAACCTGCAAAGGCATCCCATGCACCATCCATAGTGTGGGCAATAACCGTCGGAGCAGACTGATCATAATAAGTTGCAATCAGGCCCCAGCTGCCCGGCTTATCTTCCTCAGCACCGCCATAGGTCAGACCAACGACGTAACCGTCATCATCGCCGTCTCGATATTCGGAAAGAAGGACATCTTTATCACCTTTCAGGTACATACCGGAAAGATTCAGCTTGCCAGCGGTATAATCAGCGCCAACCGTCCAAATTTTATTGTCACCATTCAGGCCAAAATCTTCAAATTTAACGTCCTTGGCCTTAAGGTAGGAAGCCGCCAGATTGAGGTTGCCCCAAGTCCCGCCCAACTCCGCTTGGTAGAACGTATCAGCAACGGAAGCATCCGTATCATCGTTCCAGCCAAAATCACTTTCACTGGCCATTTTTCCATAGGCTGCCCTGAGATAGGCATTACCGAAAGGTACGGTCGCCCGAACCGCGTCGACCTGGCTATCATAGATATTGCCATTGCCGAGGAATTCATCATAGCGGCCAGCTTTGATACCGACAACTCCAATGTTTCCTTCCAAGAAGGCTCGCTGGAAATCGGTATCACTGTCGCCAGATTCATTCTTGCCCTGAAAATACTGATGATTTTCAAGCATGGCCGTATAGTGCCAGTTATCGTTCACTTCACCAGTGAACCAAAGACGGGTTCTCAGGTCCGATTCAGAATTGCTTTCCCCATCGTCCTTGAATATACCGCCTTTATTGCTTGCATAGCTCATCTGGACCTCGCCAGTCACACGAACATGATCCGCATTCTTTTCGAGTTTTGCTACTCTAACTCCAAGATTATCGAGCTCATCGGCAAATTCACCAACAAGCTTATCATCAGCACCGATAGCTCCCTTAGCCAGTGCCTTTGCAACAATCTGGGCCATTTCATAACGGGTCATGGTACGGTCGCCTTTATAGGTGCCGTCAGGATAACCATCGACAATCCCTGCCGCGGCCAGCTTGGCAACCGCGGCATAAGCCCAATGACCAGCGGGAACGTCAGAAAAAGGATTGGCTGCAAGTGCCGTGCCGCTGATTCCCAGGGCAAGAACCAGGGCTGTGACAAATTGTTTTTTCATTGTTTCCTCCTTTTACACCAAAAGAACGGAGTAAGCAAAGTTTCCAAGTTTCCTTCGCTTACTATTTTTTGTTTTAGTTAGTTTAATCTAACATGATTAGTATACCGGACATTGCCGCTTTTGACAAGCCCTTTTTTATTATCCTTACGGCCTTCTATCCGGCTCCGTCCTAGATAGAAAAAATATATGGGTTCCATTGCTTTTCCGCGTGCTATAATGACTCTTATCTAATACTGAAAGAAGATGTAATCGATGAAGCCCTTTGTTTCATTCCCTCCTCTTGTCATCCGTCCTGCAAGTCCGGATGATGCTGCGCTTTTGCGTTTGATTTATGCTCCTTATATCCAAGAAACAGCCATAACATTTGAAAAAACGGTTCCCTCTTTAAAGGAATTTCGAGAGCGAATCGTCCATACCCTTCAGCAATATCCTTACCTTGTCTGTGAAGAAAACCAAGAAGTCGTAGGATATGCCTACTTAAGCGCATTTAATCCCAGATCTGCTTACCGCCACTGTGCAGAGACCAGCATCTACGTAAAAAAGAATATGCGACATCATGGAGTAGGAAAAGCCCTTTACCATGCTCTCGAAAAGTCTGCTCAATCCATGGGAATCCTGAATCTAAATGCCTGCATCGCCTATCCATCTAACGAAAAGAAACCAGATCCCTTTTTAAGCCTAGATAGTCCTCATTTCCATGAGCACCTAGGCTATACAGTTGTCGGCCGCTTTCATCAATGTGGATTTAAATTCGGTCGCTATTATGATATGATTTGGATGGAAAAGATGATTGGCCGCCATGACAAATCGCCTCATCCCTTTACTCCCTATCCTGAACTATCTGCAAAATGAACAAAATGATGGATGGGGTAATAGGGAGAGAAGAATCTTCTTATTTTTGAGGGATTCCTCATATCCCTTCAAAAATCCTTTCTGAGCGTTTTTATTGTTTTCCTTATAGATTGAGTCGTATTTTAAGAAAAATCCATTGAGAAATGATTTTTACGCAAGTATTGAGATGAGAGTTCTTTAAAAAATTCCTGTCAACTAATTTTCCCCTTTGCCAGCATGCGAAAAGAAATGGGTCCCAGTGGTTGATCCACTGGGACCCATTTCTTTATAAAAAAAGGGCCGCTTCCGCGTGCCCTATAGGGATTCAATTGGTGGGGTTATGCGGGTTCGAACCGTAGACCTCATCGATGTGAGCGATGCGCTCTAACCAACTGAGCTATAACCCCGATGTACCCGTCCATTATACTCCTTAGAGAAGAAATTGACAAGTCTTCATTCCTATCCAAAAAATACGTCATAACGGCAACAATAAATAGGCCAGGAATCATATTTCCTACTCGCATCGCTATTATCTTTGACATTGTAAGTCCGATACCAAAAATAAGGATTCCCCCTGCTGCCGAAATCTCTTGGGCCACTGCATCTGTAACAAAAGGTCCAATGAAACTGGAAGAAGTGTCAGTGTCCCTTGATAAAAAAACGACAGATAAAGCAGATGACCATACCCCCGCT
>ENA-OQBV01001326-OQBV01001326.1-human-gut-metagenome-genome-assembly--contig:-NODE-1326-length-12306-cov-2.047295_pt1 | contig 12306 bp, 9 predicted proteins | sample MGYA00242750_ERZ504559 | MGnify/ENA primary metagenome ERZ504559 (study PRJEB26092, sample SAMD00036230) | human gut metagenome | host: Homo sapiens | study: EMG produced TPA metagenomics assembly of...
GAAGATAACTTTTTAGTGAGTCTATATATGACGGGGCATTGGAGAAGAAACGCATATTGACCTAATCTGTCTTTTAGCGAGGGAGATGATGTCTCTAATTATGAATTTGAATGGGAGCTAAATGGTGAGGTTGTGTGTAACGAACAGATACTCTCATTTGTACCCAAAGAAGCTATTACTTATTATGTTTTGTACTCAGTCATCCATAAAGACAGTAAGATTAGAACAATGAAAAATCTGCAACTGGTAGCTAAATCTTCTTATAAAACAGGATGGGCTATTTTGTCAGATTTGAATCATAAGGCTATATTAACACAAGTTCGTGACGATAATGATGAGTATGTGGATTATTTAAATATTTATGAGAAGGTAAATGGCGAGGAACTAGGCAGTCAACCATATAAATTAGTAGAACATTATTCCGGTAAGAAAACTAATCCGGAAATTCTGGTTGTCAATCAGGATGCAAAAGGTCCATTGGAATTGGAGGGGAATTCGATGATGAAAGTTTTATATACTACACAGGAATTTACCGAAGGAGTGCCTGAAGATTTTGTTGTGACAGATGCTGCTTATCTTTATTATACAGATGTTCTGTTGACAGCTAACGGACAAATATATATTCGTTTGTTGAAGAATCCTGATAATGCGGGGTTCCATTCGGCACCTTACAGTAGTATTCCCGTGCATTATAACATGGGAATGAAAATAACACGAATGGTACAAGCCAATTTTTATAAAACACGACATGTATTGATGTATGATGAGAAGAATCATCGTTTCCTCAGTTTGAGTAGCCTTTATAGTTACTATACGGGTGCAATAGATGATGTTCCGATCAATGGATTGGAAGGTAAAAAGTTAATATATGCAGATGCTTATCTTCCAGATCCTTATACGGATTATCTTTGTGGTTATGTATTAGTGTTGCAAGATGCGGATGGAAACTATTCGGTGAAGACATTCGATTTGGAATATGATTGGCAGGGTAAGGTAATAATAAAGAATGAAACAGATTTTAGTTTCTCTGACGGTGGCGACTATTTGACAGATAAATCTAAGTTTTATTGTTCAAAGGATGCTTCAGGAAGTTATTTGTTCTTTTCAGGTGGAGCCATTAATAATGAATTGTATTATTATGAGAAAAGTACTCAGCGTGTAATACCTTATACTATTTGTAATAGTGAAATTACAGATCTTCAATTGAATTATGAAAGTATGACTTTAGGAGTTGGAATGAAGGACGGTTTTGTCGTATACGCTGTAGATGAATCGACTATTATGGGTGGTGAAGCAAAGAAACTTCACGAAGTAAATAATATTGGAGAAGTGGTAGACGTGATTTACCGTTATGGAAGTCCGTCAAAAATGTATCGTTAATAATTTATTCAAATGAAAATACGTTTATTGACTCTAGTGGGTCTTTCGTTGTTAGTTATGTTTTCTAATGAAGGGCATGCTAAGTTTCCTTGGAAAAAGAAAAAGGCAAAATCGGAACAGGTGAAGAAAGCTACTCCTTATGAGAAACTGTTTCGTGGCAAAAAGTGTGAAACAGTAAAAGGTATGATAACACTTCATAAAATGGATGACCGCGTCTATTTTGAATTACCTTTGAATTTGTTGGAAAAGGATATGTTGTTAGGCTCTACTATTAGTGAGACTACAGATAATCGTTTTGGAAGTGTTGGTGAAAAACCGTATGCTCCTTTGCATATTACATTTATAAAAACAGACTCGTTGATTAGCTTATGTGAAGTATCTGATGATTATATGTCACATGATAGCAATCTACAGCAGAGAATATCAGAAAGTACCCGACCGGCAATTCTGAAGAACTTTAATATAAAAGCATATTCACCGGACAGTACAGCTGTGGTTTTTGATATGACAGATTTTTTATTGGCAAATCGGGACAATATGAATCCCTTTTCCCCATTTTCTCCTATTATGGCAGCATACACTGTCAGCAAGGAGTTCAGAAAGGAGGATTCATCTATTATGTCAATCAAATCATTCGATGATAATTTAAGTATTCGTTCTTCTTTGACTTACAATGTTACTGTATCGAGTATGGGAGTGACATATATTAAGCAGATGCCTTTTTACAGCGGTGTTGACACGTAGTATTATTTTACTGCCGGAGAAACCGATGCGTCCTCGTTATGCGGATTTCTCGTATCAATATCTTTTATACTCCTAAAGTTAAATTCAGCAATGAGAGTCAACGCGTTGAGAATGTTTATTATGCATTAAGATGGCGTTTAGAGCCTGTAGATGCAGAAAAATATGAGAAAGGGGAATTCCTCTTTTATTCCGGCGATGCCGTCCCTTATATCGGACTGGTCCTGGAAGGGGCGGTCCACATCATCCAGGAAGATTACTGGGGGAACCGCAATATCCTGTCCCAGATCCCGGCAGGCTTCTTTTTCGGCGAAGCCTTTGCCTGTCTGCCCGACGCGCCGGCAACGGTCGACGTCGTCGCTGCCTCGGATGCGGTCATCATGCAGGTCTATGTCGGCAACATCCTCCATGCCGGTCAGGTCCTGACGCCGGACCAGGCTCGTTTCATGGGTAACCTCCTGGCTCTGATGGTCGAAAAGAACCGCCTCCTCACGGAAAAGATGCGTTACCTGACCCAGCGCTCGACGCGCCAGAAAATCATGCTCTACCTGTCCGACATGGCCCGGAAAAAAGGGAAGGCCACCTTCGTCCTGCCCTTTAACCGCCAGCAGATGGCCGACTTCCTCTCCGTCGACCGCAGCGCCTTATCGGCCGAACTGAGCAAGATGAAAAAAGAAGGCCTCATCGATTACCACAAGGACAAATTCACCTTGCAGCAGGAACATTAAGGAAAATAGCGGGCCAGAAAGGCTTTCAAGACGGCAGGGTGGGGGATTCCCACAACGGGCCGCCTTAACAGGACGGCCCCTACAGTGCGACATCTATGATGTCGCTGCGGCCTGCGGCTTGCGAACTGCGGCCTGCGGCCTGCCCGGGACGGGCGCCCAGCTACACCCGCGGTCCAGCCTGGATGATTTCTTCGGGCATGTCGGGGTACTTGGTCTTGAAGTTTTCGTAGAACATGGCGGCGACTTTCTTGGCCATGATGTCATAGGACTTCTTGTTGTCCCACGTCGCCCGCGGGTTGAGTATCTGGTTGGGCACGCCTGGGCAGACCTGGGGGATGTCGACGTTGAAGCGCATGTCGTGACGGTAGGGGACGTTGTCGAGTTGGCCGTTCAAGGCGGCGGTGATCATGGCCCGCGTGTATTTCAGGTCCATGCGGCTGCCGATGCCGTAGGGGCCGCCGGTCCAGCCCGTATTGACCAGGTAGACCTTGGTGTTGTACTTTTCGATGCGTTCGCCGAGCATGCCGGCGTAAATATCCGGCGCCAAGGGCATAAAGGGTTCGCCGAAGAGGGTCGAGAAGGTCGGAATCGGTTCGGTAATGCCCTGTTCCGTGCCGGCGACTTTCGACGTGAAGCCCGTGACGAAGTGGTACATCGCCGCTTCTTTACTGAGCCGCGAAATGGGCGGCAAGACGCCGAAGCTGTCGGCCGTGAGGAAGATGATGACCGTCGGGATGCCGCCTTTGCCGGGCTGGGCCGCATTGGGGATGTAGTCGATAGGGTAGCCGGCCCGCGTATTTTCGGTTATCTTGCTGTCGAAGTAGTTGGGATGGCGCGTGTCTTCGTCGAGGACGACGTTTTCCACGAGGGTCCCGGCCTTGATGGCATTGTAGATATACGGTTCCTTTTCGGGGTTGAGGTTGATGCATTTGGCGTAACAGCCGCCTTCAAAATTGAAGATGCCCCGCGGCGACCAGCCGTGTTCGTCGTCGCCGATGAGCTTGCGGTTCGGGTCGGCCGAAAGGGTCGTCTTGCCCGTGCCGGACAGGCCGAAGAAGATGGCCGTTTCCTTGGTGACCGGGTCCATGTTGGCCGAGCAGTGCATGGGCAGGACACCTTCGTTGGGCAGGAAATAATTCATGACCGAAAAGACGCTCTTCTTGATTTCCCCAGCATAGCGCGTACCGGCGATGAGGACGGTACGCGATTCGTAGTCGACGAGGATGGCCGCCTGGGAATGGGTGCCGTCGATCTGCGGATTGCACTGGAAGCCCGGGGCGACGAGGATAGTGAAGTCCGGTTCGCCATACTGGGCCAGTTCTTCTGCTGTCGGCCGAATGAGGAGGTTGCGGATGAAGAGACATTCGCTGGCCAGTTCATTGACGACGCGGAATTTCTTGCGGCACAGCTCGTCGGCGCCGGCAAAGCCGTCGAAGAGGTAAATGGGCCGGTTCTGGAAGTAGGCCAGGATTTTGCTCTTGAGGGCGTTGAATTTTTCTTTGGAAATGGGCCGGTTGATGTTGTTCCAGGCGATGTAGTCGTGGATGGACGGCGTATCGACGATGAACTTGTCATCCGGTGCCCGGCCGGTATATTTGCCGGTCCGCACGACCAGGGCTCCAGTGTCGCTGAGGACGCCTTCGCCATTCAAGAGGGCCTGTTCCGTCAGCCAGGCCGGCGACATATTGCGGTATACTACTTTGGGATTCATGAGTCCTATGCGTTCTAAACCATATGTCTGTTGCATATCTATCACTCCTTTGAGATTAGTGGCCCGTTTGTGGAAACCCCATAATCTGGCACCGCAGACTGCGAAATAACCTCTCAGTCAGCTGTGCTGACAGCTCTCCTAGCAGGAGAGCCGGGCCGCCTTGGCAGGACAGCCCCTGCGGCCTGCGAATACCTATCTCTTTTAATCATACTAACGTGCTAAATATAGTATAATACAATCTGATACACTATTTCAAATTGCATACTGGATACACAATAAAGGTCAAATTCTTAAAAAATACTTGACTATTTGACTTTTTTGCTGTATGATATTGGTGTAAGGGTACCTGAAGGTATCCGCCACTACGGCAGAATCGTACAAAGGAGTGTTTGAATATGGCGAAAGAAACCCATGAATTTCAAGCTGAAACGAAACAATTACTGGACTTGATGGTCCATTCTATTTATACGAACCACGAAATCTTCCTGCGCGAACTGATTTCCAATGCATCCGATGCCATCGACAAGCTGCATTACCAGTCCTTGACCAATGGCGACCTCCTCGAAGGCGATACGGACTTTGAAATCCATTTGACGCCTGATGCCGATGCCCACACGTTGACCATCTCCGATAACGGCCTGGGCATGAATAAACAGGATTTGATGGAAAACCTCGGTACTATCGCCCAGTCCGGCACCAAGGCCTTCCTGGAAAAATTGAAAGAATCCCAGGATGCCGACAGCACGGATAAGGACCTCATCGGCCAGTTCGGTGTCGGTTTCTATTCGGCCTTCATGGTCGCCGATAAAGTCACGGTCGTCACCCGCAAGGCCGGCGAAGAACAGGCTTATAAATGGGAATCCACTGGCGACGGCGAATACAGCCTGGAAGAATGTCAGAAACCGAAACACGGCACGACAATCATCCTCAGCCTGGGCAAGGACTTCTACGGCGACGACAGTGAAGAAAACTATACCGACAAAATGACCCTCCAGAGCCTGGTCAAGAAGTATTCCGACTATATCCGCTACCCGATCACCATGGACTTCACGACCAAGGAAAAACCGAGGACGCCGACGGCAAGGTCATCGAAGACGCACCGGAAGAAGAACATACGGAAACGCGGACGCTGAACTCCATGCAGCCTTTGTGGACGCGCAATAAATCGGACATCAAACCGGAAGAATATAAGGAATTCTTCCAGCATCAGTTCTATGAATGGGAAGAACCGATGGAAATCTTCCACAACCGCGTCGAAGGGGCCGTCGATTACACGGCACTGCTCTTCATCCCGGGCAAGGCTCCGTTCAACCTCTACTATGCCGATTATGAACCGGGCATCCAGCTTTATTCGCGCCACGTCTTCATCATGGATAAATGCAAGGACCTCCTGCCGGATTACCTGCGCTTCGTCAAAGGCCTCGTCGATTCGCCGGACCTGTCGTTGAACATTTCCCGTGAACTGTTGCAGAAGAGCCGCGAATTGAGCCTCATCGGCCGTAACCTGGAAAAGACCATCCTCAAGACGTTGAAGCGCAACCTGGAAAAGGACCGTGAAAAATACGAAAAATTCTGGGCTGAATACGGTAAATCCCTGAAAATCGGCGTTTACAGCGGTATGATGACCGGTGAAAACAACGTCGAAAAATTAAAAGACCTGCTGCTCTTCATGTCGTCGAAAGATGGCAAACTGTGCACCATCAAAGAATACGTCGACCGCATGAAAGACGGCCAGCAGAAGATCTACTACGCAACGGGCAAGGATAAAGAAGCCATCGAAGGCCTGCCGCAGATGGAAATGCTCCGCGACCGCGGCATCGAAGTCCTCTACATGACCGACCCGGTCGATGAATTCGCCGTCGAAGCCATCGGCGAATACGAAGGCCACCGCTTCCACTCCATCAGCCGCGGCGACCTGGACCTGGAAGACGACGCCTTCAAGGAAGAAAAGAAGAAGAACGAAGAACTGGCCAAGGATAATGAAGGCCTCTTGAAGGACATGAAAGAATTCCTGGGCGATAAAGTCGCCGATGTCCGCTTGTCCAACCGCTTGAAGAGCGGTGCCGTCTGCCTCGTCGCCGATGCTGCCGGCCCGTCGCTGGCCATGGAACAGGCCTTTGCCGCTGCCAACAACCCCATGCTCAAGGCCCGCCGCATCCTGGAAATCAACCCGCAGCATGAACTGTTCAGCAAACTGACAGCCGTCCACGACCAGGGCAAAGACAGCCAGTCCTTCAAGGACTACTGCAACCTGCTCTACGATCAGGCCCTGCTCCTGGAAGGCATCATGCCCGACGATCCCGTCGCCTTTGCCAATAAAGTAGCCAGCCTGATGGCAAAATAAAATTCCATACAGAAAAGCCCCTCCCGGTGTGTGACCGGAAGGGACATTCCTCCAGCAAAAGGTCCTGTCGTTAGACGACAGGACCTTTTGCCGTAGGGGCCGTCCCAAAGGGCGGCCCGCTTGTGGGAATTCCGCAAACTGATACTGCAGTTCGTAGGCGGCAGATCGCCGATTAACCTCTCAGGCAGCTGCGCTGACAGCTCTCCTAGCAGGAGAGCCGGGCTGCCATAGGGGCCGCGAGCCACGAGCCACGAGCCACGAGCCACGAGCCACGAGCCACAAACTGCTAACCCCTAACCCCTAGTGGAATATATTGATGAACACGGTGATAATCGATGCGTTGACTGGGTCGATGATGAGCGAGCCGATGAGGGGGATGACGAAGAAGGCCGTCGGTGCCGGGCCGAAGAGTTCGGTCATGGCTGTCATGTTGGCGATGGCGTTCGGCGTAGCGCCCAGGCCGAAGCCGCAGACGCCGCTGGTCATGACGGCTGCTTCGTAGTCCTTGCCCATGGCGCGGAAGACGATGAAGTAAGCAAAGATGGCCATGAACAGGGCCTGGCTGAGGAGCATGACGACCAGGGGGATGGCCAGGTCGGCGAGCTGCCAGAGCTTGAGGCTCATGAGGACGCAGGTCAAAAAGACGGTCAGGCTCAGATTGCCCAGGACTTCGCTTTCGCGCTGGTAGATTTTGTAGGCGTGCGTGAAGTCGGCGATGTTGCGGATGATGGCGGCGACAATCATGGAGCCGATATAGCCCGGGAAGACCAGGCCGATGCTGCTGAAGAAGCCGCTGACCAGGGTGCCCAGGCCCATGGCCAGGAAGAGGTGGGCCATGGCGTTCATGAAGCGGTAGTTGTCGATGGTCTGGCCGATTTTATTTTCAATCTTAATGGCGTTTTCTGCGCGTTCTTTATTGCCGGCGACGGCTTTGAGCGTCGAAACGGTGCCGGCATTGAAGGACGGGTCGAAGCGTTCCGATTCGGCCGAGCTGACGAGGTGGAATTTGTGGACCAGTTCTTCGCCAATCGGGCCGCCGATGACACCGCCGGCGACGAGGCCGAACGTAGCTGCTGCGACGGCAATGGTCGCGCCGCCGTCGAGGCCGATGCTTTCCAGGAGCGGGCCGAAAGCCGCTGCCGTACCGTGGCCGCCGACCATGGGGATGGACCCCGTTGCCAGGCCCAGGAGCGGGCTCAGGTTAAAGGCCATGGCCAGGCCGGAGCCGATGATGTTCTGACAGATGATCAGAATTGTAGTGACAATGGCCATTTTCAGGACCATGATGCCGCCGCGCTTGATGAGGCTGATGCTGGCCGTATAGCCGACGCTGGTGAAGAAGAGCATCATGCAGATATTCTGCATGATCGTATCCTGTTCGTATTTCCAGATGCCCTGCGTATATAAGATGCAATTTACGATAGCGAATAAGATGCCGCCGACGACGGGGGCAGGGATACAATACTTGCGCAGGACACTGATCTTGACGCGTAGTAAGACGCCGATGTAGTAGACGACGATGGCCGCAGCCAGGGTCTGATAAAATATTAAGATTTAAAAGACACACGGAAAAACCTCCTTATAATTTTAAAAAATACAATACATATCATAACAGATTTTAGGATGCAAAAACAAATTGTAAAAAAGTAATCTTATTTTTTGATGGATAAGAAAAAGAAGGCGAGTGGATAGTAATCCTGATGGCCTTTCCGCTGGTCCTCTTTAGAAAAACAAAAAGACTGGATGTTGCTGGCCTTGAGGTCCAGTTTCAGCTGCTCCCGTCCCAGAGGAGAAAGGCCGAAAGCGTCGGAACGCACTTTGGTGACTATCGGGAGTTGTCCCTTGGCCCCTTTCAGGAAGGCCGCGCCGTACCCGTTGAGGGCCAGGAGACGGGCATATTGCGGTCCTGCCTCATAGGATTGGTCCATGAGGTCCCGCGAAGGCTGCAAGAGCGTATAGGCGCCCATGCGGCAGAGGCGGCTGTAGGCATAGCGCCGCGTCTTGATGCTCCTGAGGGCCTGGTCGTAACTGCCGCTTTCCATGAAGGCGCGGTGCCAGCGGTTTTCCAATCCTTCCGTAAAGGCCGGCAGACTGCGCAGCTGGTCCGGCGTCAGCAGGCGGTTCTGGCTGGCGACGAAATCGCCGTAGCGGCCGTAATCGGTGAAGGCGCCCTGGGCCAGCTGGTCTTCGGCACCGGCCAGGCTGGCCGCTGTGAGATAAGGCCGGCAGGCGGCGGCTGTCCCGCTGCAGCGCATGGCCTGGCGCAGGGCCGAAGCGCTGGCAAAGGCGGCACCGAGGCCGGTATTGCCGTGTCGGCCCTGGCGGGGCAGGGGAAGAAAGGCCAAGGGCTGTTCCTGTTTCAACATGGCCCGGGCATATTCAAAGGCCAGCAGGGCATTGGGCTGCTGCAGCAGCCGGGCTTCGTCAGGGGCCGCGGCCATGAGTGCGTCAGTCAGCTGCTGTCCGGCTGAGGCTTTTTTTGATGCCTTCAGGCAGGCTGTCAGTCCCTCGGCGCGGCGGGCCAGGGAGAGAAAGTCAGCCGCCGTTCCGCCTTCGACGCCGCAGGCCAGGGCCTGGCAGCCCAGGCGGGCGGCTAAGGTGACGCCGCCTTGAGCGAAACCGGCCGCGCTGGACAGGGCATAGACGGCAGGGAGTTCGATGACCACATCGGCACCGCCGTCGATGGCCCAGGCCGCGCGGTGCCATTTATCGAAAAAAGCCGGTTCGCCGCGCTGGACGAAGGCGCCGCTCATGATGATGACGATGGCCGCCTCCGGGCCGGCTGCCTGGCGGACCTGGCGGATTAAACGGGCGTGACCCGTGTGGAACGGGTTGAATTCGGCGATGATGGCAAGGGATTCCATAGAACCTCCTATATGTTCAAAATTTCACAAAATCTCGAAAAAGTATAGCCTGATGAGAATTATATTATATGTTTTAGATAAAATCGTGCTAATGGTTATAAGTATACGGGGCAGGCCGGGAAACGTCAATAGTGTATACTCATTCCTGCCAAGGGAGAGGCGAAAGTATTTGCAATTCGTCGCTTTTTTTAGGTGACGCTATAAATCTTTTATGCTATAATGAACCTAGTCTGTAGAAAGCATAAATAGGTGATTGTATGAAGGGATTGAAAGGACTTGCAGCTGCAGCGATGGTCTCAGCTGCCGTATTGTTAGCCGGCTGTGGCAGCAATACGATGCTTGAAGAATACAGTTTCGGCTATGTCCAGTTAAAAGCCGGAAATTCGGAAGTGTACGTCATGACCCCGTTTGACCTGGCACACGTGAACCGCCAGGACGGTGAAGGCATGATGTATATTAACAATGACAAACACATCAATGTCGTCGCTGTTTCCGAAACGGCTGGCGAAACGACGCCTGTAGCCATGGCAGAAGAATATGTTGCCATGCTGAAACAGACACCGGATGTTTCTGATCTGCAAACGAAGGTCACCGACGCGGAAGAAAGCGGCCGCAAGACCACCGTTGTCGACGCTTCCTATACGGAACCGCTCAACGGCCAGCCGGCCAAACTCATCGTGCGGAGTCTCTTCTTTGAAGATAATGGCCAGATATGGCACGTCATGTACATGTACAAAGACGGCGATGCCCTGGCTAAAGAAGTAGTTGACCACGTATTTGGCCAGCTCAAATAATTCTAAGACAAATGAAAGAGGGTAAATTTTCATGATCGTATTGGTTGTAAACTGCGGCAGCTCGTCCTTGAAGTACCAGCTCATCAACATGGACAATGAAGAAGTAATGGCAAAAGGTTTGGTCGAAAAAATCGGCCTTCCCGATTCGCAGCTGACCCACAAATGGAATGGCCAGAAGAAAGAAATCAAACAGTCCATCCCGGATCACCAAGTCGCTGTCAAACTCGTCCTCGACATCCTCACCGACGCTGAATGCGGCGTCATCAAATCCATGGATGCCATCGACGCTGTCGGCCACCGCGTCGTCCATGGCGGCGAAGAATTCGCTGCTTCCACGCTCATTACGGATGAAGTCATGAAAGCCTTGGAAAAATGCTCGGCTATGGCTCCGCTCCACAATCCGCCTAACATCATCGGCATCAACGCCTGCAAAGCCATCATGCCCGGCGTTCCTCAGGTCGGCGTCTTCGATACGGCTTTCCATCAGACCATGCCGGCGAAAGCCTTCATGTATGGCCTCCCGTATGAACTCTACAAAGAAGACCACATCCGCCGTTATGGCTTCCACGGCACGAGCCATCGCTATGTAGCTGGCGAAGTCGCTAAAGTCATGGGCAAACCCGTTGAAGAACTGCGCATCATCAACTGCCACCTCGGCAACGGTTCTTCCCTGGCTGCCATCAAATATGGCAAATGCGTCGACACGACCATGGGCTTCACACCGCTCGCCGGCGTCCTCATGGGCACCCGCTGCGGCGATATCGACCCGGCTATCGTCCTCAACGTCATGGACAACCACAACCTTTCGACGAAAGAAATGGATACGCTCATGAATAAGAAATCCGGCGTCCTCGGCATTTCCGGCGTTTCCAGCGACTTCCGCGACCTCGGCCAGGCTGCTGCTGAAGGCAACGAACGCGCTCAGCTCGCCCTCGACATGTTCCACTATCAGGTCCGCAAGGAAATCGGCGCTTTCGCAGCTGCCATGGGCGGCGTAGACGTCATCACCTTTACGGCTGGCGTCGGCGAAAACGGCATCGAAGACCGTGCAGCCATCGCTGAAGGCCTGGAATACCTCGGTGCGAAACTCGACCCGCAGCGCAACAACGTCCGCGGCAAAGATGCCCTCATCAGCACGGATGATTCGACGGTCAAGATGTACGTCATCCCGACGAACGAAGAAATCATGATCGCCCGCGATACGAAGGACATCGTATCCAAACAGTAATGACCAAAGTGCGTGCCCGAAGATGGAGTGAATACTGTGAAATTACTATACTGGGATATTGACGGAACCTTATTGAATACGGGCCGGGCCGGTCTGTACGCCATTGAAGAAGTCTTGCCACGACCTCAAGGGCGCCGACGTGCCCGTGCCGAAAATCGCCGCCGGCGGCCGGACGGATAATTTCATCTGCCAGCAGCTCTTGTATAAAGCTACAAGCATCATGCCGACAGACGATGAAGTCCATGCTTTTTGCCGGGGCTATGAAAAGAAGCTCCTGAAATGGCTGAAGCGCAAGGCCGAAGAAGGCGTCGTCCTGCCCCACGTAAAAGAGAACCTGGCTTTCTTCCAACAGCGAAAGGATTACAGGCAGCTCCTCCTGACCGGCAACAGCGCCATCGGCGCCCGCATGAAGATGGACGTCTTCGGCCTGTCCCAGTACTTCGATTTCTCTCATTCTGGGTTCGCCTTCAATTATACTATCGCGATGATCTGGCCCGCAATGCCCTGGCCATCGCC
>ENA-OQBV01001328-OQBV01001328.1-human-gut-metagenome-genome-assembly--contig:-NODE-1328-length-12301-cov-3.412108_pt1 | contig 12301 bp, 14 predicted proteins | sample MGYA00242750_ERZ504559 | MGnify/ENA primary metagenome ERZ504559 (study PRJEB26092, sample SAMD00036230) | human gut metagenome | host: Homo sapiens | study: EMG produced TPA metagenomics assembly of...
GGTAGTATCTGTCCTTTTTCACGTACCAAAGCTAAAATGCTGATGGATACTTTTAAAAGAAGGAACCTTCAATGATTATTTTTTTATTTTGCTTACTGTTGTCTCTGAATGTTTCAATATTTGCCTGTTTCTTTACTTAATAAACAAAAGAGTTTCAATTAGGCATTTTCTTATTATCTTATTTTGTCGCATAGCATATACCAAAATATGTAACAGTCTATCCTGGAAATTCTTATTCTACTTTAACGAAGAAATATTCTATCTTTTATTATCTTTTTTTATATCACGAAAGCCCTACTTACAATCAAAGCTTAAAATATTCAATGCTCTTTTCCCCACAACTCTTAATAATATCAGTTTTAGAGTAATCATTTTCTTTATATTTCCTTTGTTTGGAATCAGTGTTGAAACAATAAAAGTTAATTATCTTATAGCTGTCTCATCTTCTTTCCTAACTATTTTACTATCCTTTCTTTTAATAAAATTATTCAAGGAAAGCTTTGGAGTTATACAGAAAAGACGATTAGCCCCTCTCATATCAAAGAGTATCATTATTGCTGATATCATTATGATTGCTTATACATTTACCCAGCAATATCTCGTCTACCTCGAAAACACTACTCATACATCCACTCTTATAATCAGGAAGTTAATTGTGGTTATTTATCTAGTCTTGTTCTTTATCATGCTTATCTTCTTAGATAGAAATATCCGAGCAACAATACAAAGTCAGTTGGACTTTCAAAAAGATATTCAACTATCGCATCTTACGAATTATAACAAACAGATTGAAAACCTCTATCAGTCGGTTCGAAGTTTTCGTCATGATTATGCCAATATTTTAACAACACTCAAACTTGGTATCGAACAAAATGATATGGCTATTGTGAAAGAAGTCTACGACTCAGTTCTAAAAGATTCCGATAAGCATTTAAAATCGAAAACATTTGATTTAACTCGCTTAATAAACATAGGAGATAACACTATTAAAAGCCTACTTGCATCTAAGTTCCTAGAGGCAGAAGAAAATAACATTGATGTCTCTCTAGATATTCCTGAAACTATCAAACTTGAGGGTATGGAGATGGTCGATTTTATTACTGTCATATCTATCTTTCTAGACAATGCGATGGAAGCATCGATTCAGTCTGACATACCAAAAATGCATATTGGCTACTTCAACCATGGTAATAAACAGCTCTTTATTGTCCAAAACTCGACCCGGGAAGAATTCATTTCGATTACCTCACTTTTTGAGAGAGGTGTCTCAAGTAAAGAAGGTAATCGAGGTATAGGTTTGGCCAACGTTAGGAATATCCTAGACAACTATCAAAATATTTCTTTAAAAACTGAAAGTATGACTTTTGCATTTACACAGGAACTTAATATATCGAAAAAAGCTTGACTAGTTTCAAGCTTTTTCTGTTGCTCCATCTTACTATTTATGAAAGTATCTTCTAGATTACCTACAGAATAATCAAGCAAAATCATTTATTGTTTAAAATAGTTTTTGACTTGCAAGTAAGATAGAAAATCACAGAGAATTAACAAAAGCATTAATACGGCTAGTACTATACGGTCTGTGATATCACTGAATGTAAGTAATGTGTAAAACTCTACACAAAGCACTAGAAATGAGATGACCAGAAAGACAATGAAGGACTGCCGTATTGTTAACGGATTCACTGAATCTGGACGCTTCTTAAGCATACGGCAGAGCAGACCATTTACCAAAATGACTACTAAAGCTAGCGCTCCGACTGCTAGCCAAATCTCTGGAGAGGTCTTGCTTTTGTAGAGAGAAATACTGGTACTTATAAGGAAAACTGCTAGTACAGCAGTGACGACCCTAAAAAATCGCAATACTCTCGAACTAATATTCTTTAACTTCATGATAAAACACTTAAGCTATGAATAACCTCAGTCAGCCTTGTAAACCGAATAAGCTATTACATTAAACTTTATTCCTTTCTGTATTTTTTTATACTGCTGTAAGATCTCAAGTAATCCCTTAGCGATTAAATTCTACTGGAGATGTAAATACAATAGCGTCATTAGCACTGATATTTTAAATAAGCGAATATACATATCTTTGTTCTTTCTATTACAAAGATAAGCAATCAAATATAATACAATTTCCGCTATCATTAGCAAGAATAATTTTACTTCGGGAACATCAAAAAATAAGCATTTGCAAGCACCTCACGTTCAAAGGAGCAAAAGGTTACTTTTTAAACTGTGCCCATTTTTTAAAAAGCAGACTATAAAGAAGCAAGGTTAGCCCAAACAAGTTAATGGTATGGTGGACTGCATCCAAACTTCTAAATAGATTAGCGAGGCCCATTCCTATGAGAATGGTGGCCAGTAAATACGGTTTTGAGTTTTTGAACATACTTTTCTCCTTAAAGTGTTTTTAGCTATCTGTTCACAAGCTATGAATTTTATTATAGATTGAAAGCTGACAAAAAAGTAGTGACATAAATGTCACTACTTGTCTGATTTTATATCCTTGATAATCGTACACATAAGAAAGAGAAAAAGACATAACCCAATAAGATTTAGGCATTGAAGTCCAAAACTCAGTTTTTCTCCCAAGTTATGTAAGGCAACAAGGATGAAGCCCATAGACATCATTAGAGACACTAGGCGTTTTTTAGTCATAAGTACAAATACCTCTTCTTTTATATCGAAATTTTCAACCACTATTCACAGACTAGCAATTGACAAGGTATCTCAATTAGGATTTCTTTTTAGCGGAATTGGTAGCTTTGCGTTTTTCAAGAAATGACATAATAGGCTTATCCAAAAAAGTCATCAAGGCCATGAAAACCATCCCTAAAATATAACTTTTCAAATCAAACATAATCCATCACCACCAGCATGTTGCTCCATAACCAACACCCCCTACGATAGCACCTCCAGCTGCTCCTGCGACAGCACCTTGCCAAGTACGTGTTTTGATACCTAATCGTAAACCATTACCAACTCCTGTAGCTACTCCTTGTTTAGCAAAACCTCCCCAGCTACATCCGCCACCTTCAGCGTTTGCAAGTGTCTCGAGATCGAGTGTTTCAAAATTGTTCATTGTTTGTGTTGTCATTCTAACAACCTCCTAAAATATTATTTTTTAGCTTTTTCTCTCAAGCTATGGTTTTATTATAGGTTGCAAGCTAACAAAAAAGTAGTGACATAAATGTCACCACTCGGTTTTGATTTTTAAGAAATCTTTTCGAATATAGAATCTATGCTCTAAACTAGCTTACTCTCCTTCCATTGCACCTGCTTGTAGGCTGTACATCTTGTGGTAGGTGCCGCCGAGGGCTAGGAGCTCCTCATGGCTACCGTGTTCGATGATGCGGCCCTTGTCTAAGACATAGATGCAGTTGGCATCTTGGATTGTCGATAGGCGGTGGGCAATGGCAATAGTTGTGCGTCCTTGACGCATTTTTGCTAGAGAATTTTGGACAATAGCCTCTGTCTCTGAATCAATATTGGCTGTCGCTTCATCCAGAATCAAAATCTTAGGCTGGCTAGCAACGGTCCTAGCAAAGGCTAGAAGCTGTCGTTGACCGGTTGAAAAACTTGATCCTCGTTCAGAAACTGGAGTATCGTAGCCTTCTGGAAGTTTGTCGATAAAGTGATTGGCATCCACAAACTCAGCGGCCGCTTTAATCTCTTCATCAGTTAAATCCTGATACATGGCAATATTGGATTTGACTGTACCATGATAGAGAAAGGGTTCCTGAAGGACAAGACCAATGTTCTTACGCAGCTCTGCCTGACTATAATCGCGAATATCCACACCGTCAAGAAGAACTCGACCTGATTGAAACTCATAAAAACGCATAAACACGTTGATAATAGAGGATTTTCCGGAACCTGTAGAACCGACGAAGGCGATGGTTTCTCCTTTATTGACAGAGAAGGAAATATTATCCAAAATCTGATGCTTGCCATCATAGGAGAAGGAGACATTTTCAAAGCGAATATTCCCCTCAGTAATCTTGGCATCTGTGTCTCTCTGCTCAGGTTCATAGGTGCGCTCGTCAATCAAGGCAAAGACCCGACCGGCTGAGACCATAGAAGTTTGCAAGGTTGAGAAGTTCTGTGTCACTTCAATCAAGGGATCAAAAAGACGGTTAATGTACTGGATAAAGGCATACATGGTCCCCGCTGTGATACCCAGATAGATGCCACGATAGCCAAAATAAGCCATGAGAACAGCATAGCCCAGGAGCTTCAGTAAACTCATGGCTGGGCGTAGAAAGAGAGAATCCAGTGACATGGAACGGCTAGCATAAATCAGATGTTCCTCATTAATAGCATCAAACTCTTTTTGAGGCGTTTTTCTTGGTTGAAGGCCTGAATGATGCGAATCCCTTCGATACTCTCTGACAGTTTGGCATTTATATCTGAAAGCAAGGCTCTGGTCTTTTCAATGATGACCACTGATTTTTGCGGTAAAGGTTAACTAAAAGGACAATCAGAGGAAGAAAGAGTACAATAAGCCCGGTCAGACGAATGTCCAACATCATCATGGTGTAAAGGGTGGTAACAAAGATAAAGATAGCCGAAATAAAGCTAGACAGAATTCCTGAGAACATCTCACTAATAGTCTCTGTATCATTGGTCAAGCGGGAAACAATAGACCCTGCTGGAGTCTTGTCAAAGTAAGACATACCCAGTTTCTCCATATTGGCAAAGGCATCCCGGCGAATATCCCTGACAATACTATAGGACACACGCGCAAAAAAGAGATTTCCCAAATACTGGACTAGCGTCTGCAAGAGATAAAGACCATAGTAACCAATCAGAATTAAGCTTGCCGCCTGATTCATATCATGAAGATAGTGGTCGATAAAATAAGAGGCCACAAGGGGAATGATACTCTTGATAACCGTTGTGGACAAGAGAAAGGCCAAAGCTAGAAAGGTCAAGAATTTGTAAGGCTTGAGATAGGTCAAGAGACGCTTAAACACAGACCATTGGTTTTGATTAGGCATCGGCTTCTCCTCCTTCCATTTCTAACTGTTGAGACTCATAGGTCTTGGCATACCAACCACCCTGAGCTAGCAAATCCTCATGACGGCCACGTTCAATGATACGACCATCCTGCATGACTAAGATAAGGTCAGCGTGCACCACCGCACTCAAACGATGGGCGGTAATGATAGTCGTCTTGTCCTTACGAGTATGTTTGAGATTGTCAATAATAGCATGTTCTGTCTTGGCATCCACTGCCGATAGAGAGTCGTCCAAAATCAAAATATCTGGATCCAAAATCATGGCCCGACTCATGGCCAGACGTTGTTTTTGACCGCCTGATAGGCTGATACCCTTTTCACCAATGATCGTTTCAAAACCTTCAGGCATATCCTTGATATCATCATAAACTTGAGCCAACTTAGTCGCTTCTTCTATCTTGTCAAAGGCGAGATCAGGATTACCAAAGCGGACATTGTCTAAAATGGAACTGGCAAAGAGAAACTGGTCTTGAGGAACGTAACCCATCAAGCTACGCAAGTCTGATAGGCGATAGTCTCGGATGTCATGCCCATTCAAATAGATGGCTCCTTGATTAACATCGTGCTCCCGCAAGAGCAACTTGACAAGAGCCGTCTTTCCAGAGCCAGTCTGACCAACCAAGCCAAGGGTTTGCCCCTTGTCCAAGGTGAAATGAATATCTCTCAAAGTATCCTCATCCTCAAAAGCAAAGCGGTCAATCGCATATTCTAAGCGACCATTTTCAATACTTGGGAGAGGATGCGCAGGATCTTGAACATCTGATTCCTGCTCCAGAAGATTTTCAATACGTTGGTAGGACACATTTCCCCTCTGTGTGATATTAAAGAGGAAGCCAATGGCCATCAGAGGCCAAACCAGCATGTCCAAATAGGTAATGAAGGTTACCAAATTTCCGACCGTTATCTGACCAGCCTGAATCATAAAGGCACCGACAAGAAGGGTCAAAACATAAGATGAGCCAACAAAGAGTAAGACCAAAGGATCAAAAAGGCTATCATACTTCATGGTATGCATATTCTTTTTAAAGGTCATCTTATTGGTCTCTTGGAAGGACTGAAGCTCAGCCTCCTGATAGCCAAAAGACTTGGTTACCTTGATTCCTGATACCGACTCTTGAACCTTATTATTAAGTTCTGAAAAGGCTGCCTGGGATTCTCCAAAAGCTTTATGGGTCTTGCGTCCCAAACGACTGGTCGCAAAAGCCATGAAAGGTAGGGGGAAGACAGCCACTAGTGTCATCTGCCAGGAAATGCTGAAAAAACATAGTGATTAGGGTTACCAAGGCTGTAATAGAGGCATCCACGGCTGACATGACACCCCCACAGCCAAGCGGGTTAAAGAGTTGATATCATTGGTTGCATGGGCCATGAGATCCCCAGTTCGGTACTTTTGATAAAAAGAAGGCGACATCTTGGTAAAATGCTCAAATAGGCGTGAACGCATAATCTGGCCTAAGCGATAAGAAGTCGCCAAGATATACATGCGCCAAACATAGCGCAAATAGTACATCCCCAGAGCTGCCAAAAGCAAATAAACGAGATTCAGAAGCAAGATCTGATTGGTCAATTTTCCCGATGTGATAGCATCAATGACCCGTCCCATAACCATAGGAGGAATCAGATTGAGAACCGAAACCAGACTCAGTGCCAAAATCCCAACAATATACCGGCGTTTTTCTAACTTGAAAAACCACCAAAGTTTTGCAATGATTGATTCTTTAAAAGACAAGTTACTCCTCCTATCCTTACAAATGGTTAATAATAGACCTCGTATAAGTCTCGTATGATAAGGTTACTTCCAATAGCGATAGATTGTGCCATCTTCTAACTGAAAGTGACCAATATAAGATAACTTCCCAAAATCAGTAGACTCTGGCAATTGATAAGCAAAGGAATCAAAATTATATACCTTGTTCCCACCATCCATAGAGTAACTCTCCTTATCATGGATAACTGATTCATCTTTCTTAGGGTTCCAAATGCGTCTGATTTCATCAGATGTCTTATACTCTCTGACAAAATTGTACAATTCAAAGTTAGTTGCCTCACTGAGATAGCGACCATCGGTGTTGTAGTTGGCTAATTGAGGCTCTCTCTTAGCCTCAGAATAATTCCAAACCTGTCCTCTTTCTCGCATGATATCGGCATCACGGCCACTTTGATAAGTATCTGCCTTAACCATCGTCATTGTTACTCCTAACGTTAATACGGTGACTACTGTCATCATTAAGTGTTTCATTATTTCTCCAAACGTGTTTATTCATTTTTCCCTCTTTTGAATGTGTTGTATTTGTATGATAGAAAATAAGTGAAACCTTGAGACGCGTAAGCTCCCAGGTTTTTTTACTCTTTTAAATGCGTTTGAATCAGTTTTACAAGAAGGCGGTAGACAACTAGTGCCACCAAATCCTCCCAAAGTTGTTGGTCCATAAATCATCTAACTCAAAGACACGATTAGCATCAATGAGAAGATCTAGAATGACTTGTCCAACCTCAATCGTCAAAGACATGACAAAGGTCGCTAAAAGGACCTTTTCCAAGACCTGAATCTTGGGTACAAGGCTAAAAGCCCTAAAATCAGCGGACTCAGCAAGAAAATGTTGGTCACATTTTGCCAAGGACAAAGACAATCTCCTTAAGACTATCCAGCTGATAAAAGTTGGTCAAACTATTGAATGGGGTTAATAGGACCACTACACGACCAAAATGTTGAATACCAGGGGTTTCAACACCTTCAACTAGCCCGTACTGGGGTGTCCAACATAGGAGCACTAAACAAAGGAGATAAGCACAGACCAAAACTCGGCTTAGCTTTCTTCCTTTTGATGTTAGTTCTCCATCCTTATCTACCCAAGTCTTAAGCTGAAACATCTTACTTACCTTCTGATTTACCAGAAGCTTCTGCTACTGCCTTTTGACGGTCACGTTTCATAGTGTTTGAACGCAATTGTCCACAAGCTGCGTCGATATCTGTACCGTGCTCTTGACGAACCACGCAGTTGACTCCATTTTTCTTGAGCACATCGTAGAAGGCCGCCACACGTTCTTTCGTTGAACGGCTATATTGGTCGTGCTCTGATACTGGATTATATGGAATCAAGTTGATGTATGACAACTTACGGATTTTCTTAGTCAAATCAGCCAACTCTTGAGCATTTTCAGGATGGTCATTGACCTCATTAAGCATGATATACTCAAAAGTTACACGACGGTTGGTTGTCTGGATGTAATACTCGATAGCTTCAAAGAGTTTTTCAAGTGGGAACGAGCGGTTGATACGCATGATGCTTGAACGAAGGTCATTGTTAGGCGCGTGAAGTGATACGGCAAGGTTAACTTGAACACCTTCGTTAGCAAATTCCTTAATTTTTGGTGCCAAACCAGATGTTGACACGGTGATGTGACGCGCTCCAATGGCAAGACCATTGTCATTGTTAATGGTACGCAAGAAGCGAAGCACATTGTCATAGTTATCAAATGGCTCACCGATACCCATAACAACCACGTGGCTGACACGTTCACCGTCACCACGATCGTCAAAGTATTTTTGTACCAACATGATTTGCGCCACAATCTCACCAGCAGTCAAGTCACGTTGTTTCTTAATCAAACCACTGGCACAGAAAGTACAACCGATGTTACATCCAACCTGAGTTGTCACACAGACAGACAAACCATAGTGTTGACGCATCAAAACCGTCTCAATCAACATACCATCTGGCAATTCAAAAAGATATTTAACAGTACCATCTTTAGATTCTTGAACGATACGTTGTTTCAATGGGTTTACGCAGAAATTCTCATTCAATTTAGCAATGAAATCCTTTGAAATGTTGGTCATTTCTTCGAAAGATTGCACACGCTTCTTGTAGAGCCAATCCCAAATTTGTGTAGCACGGAATTTCTTTTCACCGTGTTCCATAGCCCAATCAATCAACTCATCACGAGTAAGACCATAAATAGAAGGTTTGTAGCCTTCCATATCCTCTAACTTCTGACGTTTACGACGTTCTGGTTTTGCTTGTGTTGTTACTTCTGACATAGTTTAATTTCCTTTTTTTCTGATTGTGAAATGCTGACCATCTGACTTGGTCTGGCTTTGTTTCTTCGATGGGGTGTTTTGACCTTTAGATTTTGGAGCTTGCTTCTGACTCTTCTTGAAGTTAGGCTTACGCTCACGACCACCATCCTCGGATCTAGATTTGAACTTAGGACGACGCTTGATTTTCTCAAAGCTTGGACCCTCTTGATCCCTATCTCTTCGTTTGGACTTGTCTGGCTTTTGCTTAGCAGAAGCTTTTTGCCCCTTATTCTTTTGAGAAGCATTGCGCTCTTTAGATTCCTGAGAAGCATTACGACGATTATTAGAACGACGGCGCTTGCGACGAGGTTCTGTCTCCTCTTCAAAGACGATTAATTGCGGCTCTTCATTTTTCAAAATAAAGTAGGCGCAACCAAAGGCACAGTATTCACGCAAATACTCCGACAATCGGCTAATGCGGTCTGTCTTACGCGTATTAGGGCGCTCGTCCTCGTAAAATCCCTTAAGGCGAAGCTGATCATTAGACCAGTCCCCAACGATATAATCATACTTGAGCATGATTTCAGAAAAACGTTGCCCAAAGCGGGTAGCGTCTAAAGCATCCTTGTGATTTTCAAGAACTGTAAACTGACAGGCATCTGATTTCAGAAGATCAGCCACATACACAAAGTCTGGCCCTGGATATTTATTATAATTAAACATTTCTGGCAAGATTTCTTTACGCATGTGCCATCCTTTCTGCTCTCTCTTATTTTCTATCCTGATGCTGTAATAATGTCTCTATATCTTATCCCAATTGGCACCATTTTTTCCTAAATACTTGGCCACAAGTTCCCTTAACAAATCTGGAAAAAGAAGAGTAACTTCCTTTTCCTTAACTGTAGGGAAGTAAGAAGCAAAGTAGTACTGGTCCACAAGGACCAAACTAAACTTCTCATTGGAATCTACAACCCTTCTATTATACAACAAATTACCGTTTTTGTAAGCAAAATTCCCCGTGATTACTTCACCAAATGTCTTCCCTCTAAATCCCATACCTTTAATAGCTTGATTTTTAAGGAGTTCAGCCTTAGTAAAAACTTCCTGACAGATTTCTTTGAGCTCTTGTCCTGTCACGACTAGACGAGCCATCCGCATCTGATGAGGAAGGGCTTCTTGCAGGTCTGCCATGGTCACTTGAGGACCCAAAGTCTTCATGATGAGTCCAGTATTTAAAAGCGTTAATTGGCTATGAGTCTCCTGACAAACAGCCTGCAAAACCAATTGACAGGTCTCATCAAAATCTAGTTCTCGACCTAGATTAGCTACTTTTTTCTGAGCTAAACGACGATGGCCTTCCTCACGCATAGCCTTGATAAAGGCTTCGTCCTCCTTGTCTAAATCCAAGATGTAGGACTTGGTGGGGATAGCCTCAATCTGACACTCTATCAATTGCCCATTTTTCACAGTAAGGTCAATACAGCCAAGATAATAACCATATCTGTCAGCAGCTGCTAAATAGGTTTCATTGACTAATTTGCCCTCTTCAAAAAGGTGATGCGTGTGGCTCCCGATGACAAGATTTACCTGTGGATAAGTCTCTGCAATCTGCTCATCATAACGTACACCTAGGTGGCTAAGAACGACGACTATATCTGCATCCCTTACCTCGGGACGAGCCAAATCCTCTTCCAACCGAGCCATAGGCTCTAACACTTGCCAACCGTTGGGAGCATAGGTGATGTAATATGGGAAGGTATAGGCCAAGAAAGCAATGTTTGTACCTGCTTTAGTTTTGTGGATAAGATAGGGCTTAGCCCATTCAGGTTGTCTCCCCTCATCCTTGAGATTTCCTATGATCGGCTGAAACTTAGCCTGCTCATAAAGACAGTCTAGCTCCTCCTTGGCCAGACCAATCCCCTCATTATTTCCAATAGTCGCATAGTCTATCCCCAACTCATTCATCAGGGCTACATTAAAACGCCCGGCTGTCGCATCAGATAAGGGATGGGACTTATCCACATTGTCCCCAAGATCTACCTTGATCAACTCTCTATCTGTCTGACTCAAATCATCCACAGCTCGCTTGAGTTGTGGATACTGTTCAAAATGAGAGTGTAAATCATTGATATGAAGAATTCGAATCTTGTCTTTCATGACTCCTATTGTAGCACTTTTGCTATAAAAAAACTTGACAATCATTCTGCCAAGTTTTTACATGCTATTTTTCAAACAGGAACGTATTCCTAGTTAACTTTCTTTTTAACATATTCTTCTGCGAGATGATAGACGTCATCTGCTAGGGATATACTGACATAGATGCACACAATTGAGAAAATTTCTCCTCTAAAGTGTTGCCAAGCAAAGAATATAAGCCCATAAATTAGGAGAGCAAGTACTATTTTGGCCAAAAAATTGACTCAGTAATCGCCTAATAACGACAAATAAGTCCATAAGTAATCCCATCTTTAATACCATAACCAATACCCTTTAAGGCTGCACCTTGCCAAGTACCTGTTTTGAATACCACCTTTAATGGCTCCTCCAACAGCCCCGACGCCTACGGCAGCTGTAGCTCCCCAAAAACTACATGCTCCACCCTTAACAGTAGAAAGATCTTCGGAATTAAGTGAGTTAAAATTGTTAATGATTTGTGTCGTCATTAAAACAACCTCCTTTAAAATATTTTTTAGCCTTTTCTCAAAAGCTATGATTGTATTATAGATAGAAAGCCAACAAAAAAGTAGTGACATAAATGTCACTACCTGATTTTGAGAGTTGACTCAACTAATAACCTCAAACTTACACATTATTTTACTTTAAACGGAAAGCTTCTTAAAAATGGCTGTGATAAAACTATTTAAATCTGTCATAGTTTCAGTTCTTAAGACAGCCAATTATTTTTGCGAGTGTAGTGAGCATATACTGAGACTTGTCACTGTGATAATGACGACTAAGACTTTGTAGTCATAAGCGTTGGGAAGTTTTGAGACCTTAGGCTCAAAAGAAAAATATATCTTCAAACTAAATAAGGTCTTTTTGAGTTTCCAAAAAAGTTTGATAATAATCAAAAAAGCTGAAACACTTTGGTTTCAACCTCTGAATTTTTAAATTAAAATTTGCTCTCACCTAGAAGCCAATACTTAGAAACTTTGCTTCTTAGCTTTACGCTCAGCACGCCCCTTCGCACGATTAGCTGCACGACGCTCACGTTTGCGTTTCTCGTCAACCTTCCACTGAATTTTCTTCTTGTAGC
>ENA-OQBV01001329-OQBV01001329.1-human-gut-metagenome-genome-assembly--contig:-NODE-1329-length-12300-cov-2.967880_pt1 | contig 12300 bp, 17 predicted proteins | sample MGYA00242750_ERZ504559 | MGnify/ENA primary metagenome ERZ504559 (study PRJEB26092, sample SAMD00036230) | human gut metagenome | host: Homo sapiens | study: EMG produced TPA metagenomics assembly of...
CCACATGGGGATCAAGGCGAATTCCTTCCTGCTGCAGCAAAGCCTTAACATCTGCCAAGGTACGGGTATCGCCGGGATAGACGGGGCTGATTTGATAATCGGACATAACTTCTCCTTATTTCATGACCACAAGTTCATAGTCGCGGGTACCAAGACCGATCTTTTCTGCATGCTCCAGCGTCGTTTTCCAATCGACACGGGGATTGCTGTCAAGAAAATGATCTTGATGGTTCTCCCATCCCTTCTCGGCCAGATGATCAGAAAGTTGACTGTTCATCAAGGGAGAAGCGGCAAGGCAGGCGTCCGCACAGGCCTGATCCAAGGCGACAGGATCAAAGGACGCAAACATGCCGAGGTTAGGCAGGATAGGCGCGTCATTTTCCCCATGGCAGTCACAATTGGGCGACACGTCGACAATGAGGTTCACATGGAAAGCAGGCCGGCCATGAACGACGGCCAAGGCATATTCCGCCATCTTACGGTCAAGCAGCTCGTTGGCATCCCACTCCACGGTTTCAATGGCATCAAAGGAACACGCCCCGATACAGCGGCCGCAGCCAGTGCATCGCGTCTTATCGATGTGGGCCTTGCCCTTTTCGTAAGTGATGGCATCCGAACCGCATTCCTTGGCGCAGCGTTTGCAGTCACGGCAGAGCGACTCATCGACAACAGGTTTTCCAGAAGAGTGCTGCTCCATCTTGCCGGCCCGGCTTCCGCAGCCCATGCCGATATTCTTGATGGCACCGCCAAAACCCGTTGATTCGTGGCCCTTGAAATACGCCAAACTGATGAAGACGTCAGCATCCATGATAGCGCGGCCGATCTTTGCCTTCTTGATATACTCCCCTCCTGGAACCGGGACCTCCACTTCATCGGTGCCTCGCAGCCCATCACCAATGAGGACCTGACAGCCCGTTGTAATCGGGTTGTAGCCATTTAGGGCTGCACATTCAAGATGTTCCAGCGCATTTTTACGGCTGCCGGGATACAGGGTATTGCAGTCTGTCAAAAAGGGCAGGCCGCCGGCTTCCTTTACAAGGTCTGCCAGCGCATGGACGTACTGGGGTCTCAGGGATGCCAGATTGCCCAGTTCCCCAAAATGCATCTTAATGGCCGTATACTTTCCTTCAAAATCAATTTCCTTTTCCATACCCGCACGACGACACAGGCGCTTGAGCTTTTCCGGCAGGCTAAGTCCCACAGGAACACGAAAATCCGTCATATAAACCTTAGCTTTTGTCATGTTGTTCTCCCCTTTTCTTGACAGTGCTAAAGAAAAAGGCGCTCACAAAGGCGCGCCATGTCCGCTCTAATTATTTTACCATAGGTCCGTTCCTCTTTAGAAGAGGCGGATTTCCGATTCATGGATATCCGGATGACCGATGATGCGCCCGTCAACAAAACGGCCGTGACAGTCGCTGCCGCCGCTGATGAGCTTATGGTGCTGCTGACAGTAGGCAAGGAGGGTCTTTGTATCTTCCTTGCTGTGGGCAGGATGATAGCATTCAAAGCCATCAAGAGGCTTTTCCCCTACTGCCTCCAAAGTCCTAGCAAGCCCCGGGCCATGAAAGTGGCTTGCCGCATGGGCCAAAAGGGCCACCCCGCCAGCTTTGTGAAGGGTCGCCACGGTCTCTTCGATAGAGGGAAAAACAGGAAAATCAAGGCCCCGCTTCTTAATGAAGATGCGGCTGAAAAAGTCCTTTACATCCCGGCATAGCCCCTTATCGATGAGATAAAAGAGGGCCTTGAAACCGCCGCGGCGCGGATCATAGACATAGGCCCGATACTCCTTGATGGAAACGGGCCAGCCTTCTTCAGATAGGATTCCAATGGCCCCTTTCATCCGTTTCTTCCAAAAGACGGCGGTTATGGGCAAGATGTGCTAGAAGAATAGGGTTCGAGCAATCAAACCCATAGCCTAGGATATGAAAGCAGCGCCCTTCATAAGTACTGCACATCTCAACGCCGGCAATCACCTCGATGCCCTCTTTGGGGGCAAGTTTCATGACAGGAGCCACGCTTCCAAGAGAATCATGATCGGTCACAGCCATGATTCCGAGTCCTGCCTTTTTGGCGGCAAGAACCGCTTCCCGGGGCGTCCAGCTACCATCCGACGCAATGGTATGAAGATGTAGGTCAACTTTTCGATTCATACGGTAGGTTCCTTAGTGATGATATTTTTCGTTTCGCATAATCTTGAAGGCACGATAAACCTGCTCCAAAAGAAGGATACGAATCATTTGATGGGTAAAAGTAAGCGGTGAAAAGGACCAACGAAAATCGGCCCTTTTCCGCAGTTCATCGGTATACCCAAAAGGACCGCCAATGACAAAAGTCAGGTGGCTGACACCTTGGACCATAAGAGCTTCCAATTTCTGCGAAAACTGAGGGGAAGAAAGTTCCTTTCCCCTAAGATCAAGGAGAATGACGAAAGAATGCTCCGGGATGATCCGTAAAAGACGGTCTGTTTCCTTTTGAAGGATCTGCCTTTCTTCTTGGGAAGATACCCGATCCGGCATCTTTTCCTCCATGATGACTTTGGTCTCAAGCTGACAATAGGCGCCGAGACGTTTTACAAACTCCGCTTCGGCACGTTTTAGATAGTCTTCCTTGAGGCGCCCTACACAGGCAAGGGTGATGCGAATCACGAGTTGGTCCTCGGGATTTCCGTCAGCGTCACGGATTTATCCACTTCATCATCGCCGCGAAGGATCGTGACAGGCACCGTGTCACCGACCTTGCAGGCATTCAGGGCATCCCGAAGGGCGGCCACGGTCTTCACAGCCTTTCCATTAAACTTAAGAATAATGTCATTAGGTCTGATCCCGCCTTGATAAGCAGGTCCGCCGGCCACCAGTTTCGCAACAAAGAGACCGCCCCGAAGATCGAGTCCAAACCCCAGTCGCTGAGCTGTTTCTTCATCGATGAGGCTGGCACCGAGAAAGGGACGGGCAACCCGCCCATTTTTTGCCAGCGCTTCCAGGATTGGCTTTGCTTCGTTGATGGGAATGGCAAAACCAATGCCTTCAACACCGCTTACGGCGACTTTGGCACTGTTGATTCCAATGACCTGCCCATCGGCGTTGACAAGGGCTCCGCCTGAATTGCCCGGATTAATGGCAGCATCGGTCTGGATCAATTTAAAATTTCGTTCCCCCACATCGACAGAACGGTTGAGAGCACTGATGACGCCCGTTGTAACCGAACCGCGGAATTCAAGACCCAGGGGATTGCCAATGGCAATGGCAGGCTCACCGACCATCAGACTGTCGGAATCGCCAAATTCAGCAACAGGCAGATCTTCCTTGGCATCAATCTTTACAACAGCAAGATCCGTCGTTGGATCCGTCCCCAACACGCGGCCCGGATAAGTCCTTCCGTCCGGCAGACTGACGACAAGTTCCTTGGCGCCTTCGACGACATGGTTATTGGTCGCGATAAGCCCATCCTTACTGTAGATGACACCTGACCCGACGCCCTTTTCAACAAGCTGGGTCCTGTTGAAATAATCCCGTACCAAGGCTTTGTTTGTGATTCCAACAACCGTAGGACCAACCTTCTTGGCGGCCTTCACAATCGGCGTATTGCGCGCCGAGCTCATATTCTTTTCGACTTCCTGCATTTTCTGTTCTTGCGTGACAGCGGGCTTGGACGTCGAGTTCTCCTTTTCCGGAGCTTTTCCCGCAAAGCCGCAGCCGGCAGCAAAGATGCTCATGCTGACACTCATGGCAGCAAGGGCAAGCAAGGTCTTTTTCATCAGGGTTTTCTCAGTAATATGCTTTTTCATAGATGGCTTCCCCCTCTATTGTTATTGCAGAGCAGCTGCCTTGGAAGGAGCTGCTGCAGATTCTTGCTTCATTGCAAATAGAAGGCCTGCGATGGCCTCATCACGGCTTTCCTTAGCAATTTTTGTCCGACGCGCTTTCACTAGGTCCTTCGTTTCCTTGAGGGCGCCGAGTTCCTTTGTACTGTAATGTTCAAAATCAAGCAGAGCATAGGTTTTCTTCCCATTCCTATCTTCTTCCAGATAGCCAAGCGGAACGAGGCTCAAAGCCTTTTCCGCATCCTTTCGATGAAGAACGATGAACTCCACGGGTATAGCAACGCGCCGATTCTTTCCAAGCTCAACAATCTTATAATCCGACAGGTCGACCGCTCGGAAAAAGAGGGTCGGATTCCCAATGGTAACCTTTCCCTCATCTTTTGCTACGCGAAGGGTACGGACCTTCAAGTCAAGATTCTCCTTTTTCAGCATACTGCTAAAAAGAGCGTTGAGAACATCCATTTTCTCCGTAAGGGGAGGCATCTTGCCATCTTTATAGAGACGATTGTCTTCGACGAGCTTACTGCCTTCTGTTACGCTGACGCCATAGCGCAGTGTATTTTCGTGGATTTCCTTGGCATGAGCCTTAAGGGCGGCCTCTGCCTCTTGTTTTGTTTGGTATACCTCCGGCGCGGCTTGGACTGGGGATACCCCCACTAAGAGCAGGGCCGAAAGTAAGCCGCTGAGAAACAAGTACTTCTTTTTCATGGATTCACCTTATTTCAAGGAAAAATTGCTGACCGCCTCTTTTTGACTGGCTACATATAGGGTCACATCCCGCGTCCTGGGATTGTCTTCCAAGACGCTTTTCACCGTATCATAGGCAAGGCGCGGTGAGTTATTCATTTCGCTCAGATGAGCCAAAAAGACAACCTCAGGCGGCACATCCACCTTCTCCAGGAGATCTGCCGCGGCACGATTTGATAAATGGCCTTCCTGCCCGAGGATTCGGGCCTTTAACGGTGCTGGATAAGGACCACCCCGCACCATATCCTCATCATGGTTTGCCTCAAGGATCAAGGCTTCTGCTCCATCAACGGCCTGTTCACAGGTCTTTGTCACAAAGCCGCAGTCTGTAAGATAAGTGCATTTGCGTTCATTATAGAAAATCTCAATAACCGACAGGGTCAATGGCATCATGGGGAATTGAAAAAGGTTGGATCCGGAGGCCGCCTACCACGCAGCTTCTAGGAAGGACACGCATCTGGTCACGGTTCATGGTACGCCGAAAAGGAAGGCGGGTCCAGGTTTTTCGCTAGCAAAGATGGGAACCTCTCCATAGGTCCGTGCAAAAACCTCAAGACCTGCAATATGGTCCTTATGCTCATGAGTGAGAAAAATCCCGCCGAGGTCACGCGGCGAAAGGTTCCTCTCTTTGAGTCCTTGGACAATCCGCCGGCAGGAAATCCCGGCATCGATGAGGATTGCCGTCGGGCCAACTTGGATAAGGGCGGCATTCCCCTACTTCCACTGGCAAGAACAGAAATTTTGAACGATGTTTTCATAGAAAAATACCTGGTTTTCTCTCAATTGACCCAGGATCATGTCCTAGGCCTTATGTATCACCATTGGAAGCAGCCTTGATAAAAATGGGTCTTACCCCAACAGTATACGCCTAATTATAACAAATTCGTGGCGGAGATGTAAAAAAACACCGAACTTTAACAGTCCGGTGTTTTCTCATCACCCTTATTTCTTCTGACAATCCGGGCAGATTCCGTAGAAATAGAACTGATGACCATTGACTTTGAAGCCCGTCTCATTTTCAACAAGGCTTTCCACAGCTCTTGCATCCAGATGGGAAACGTCGTTGACGCGTCCACATTTCGTGCATTTGATGTGAGGATGTTCACTCGTCTTGGCATCGTAGCGGAAGCTGTCCTCCCCTGTGTTGAGCACTTGGATAACACCAAGCTTGCTGAAGATTTCTACAGATTTATAAACTGTAGCAAAACTCATCGTCGGATATTGTTCCTTGACCTTTTGGTAAATCATTTCTGCGGTCGGATGCTCCGTCGTATGGGAAAGCATGTCATACACAGCCAGTCGCTGCGGCGTGACCTTGCACCCATTATCCCGAAGGATCTTGGCAAGTTCGGAGGCAGTATACATAATCAATCATCTCCCGTAAAAAATATCGTCTGCGCCCTTTCCTCCAAAAGATGCGCTCATCACTAAACCCATTTTAATAGTTAATAATGATTATCTGACTATATTTTAATCATTACCTTTAAATTAGTCAAGGTTATTTTTTTAAAGTACTAGGCGCCATGCCACATTAAAGCTTTGCTTTATTTTTAATAAGTATTATTAGAATTAATAATCGCGATTATTAGGCTCGTGAGTCAAGTCGTTTAGCTTCTTTCCATACAAACAGGATGATGACCAAGGTGGAAATGAAATCAGCAGCAAGTCCGGCATAAAGGATTCCATACAGCCCATAGTAAAGAGGCATAATCAGCGTTAAAGGAACGAGCAGGAAAAATTGACGCAGCATGGAAAGGATGGACGCTTTAAGCGGCTGACCGGTCGCCTGGAAATAGCTTGTTGAAATAATCTGGAATCCTGCCGTAAAGACGCCACCCAAGAAAATCCGCATGGCATCCTGGGCAAAGTGGAGGAAAAGCGGCGCATCCGAGCTCCCAAAGAACTGAAGCAGCACATGAGGAATGGTTTCGCACGCAATCCAGCCTACAGTCGTTACCAAAAGGGCATATCGGACGGCCAGAAAATATGCCTTGCGCACGCGGTCGTAGTGTTTCGCACCTGTATTGAACCCGATAATGGGCCCAGCCCCAATCCCAATGCCGACAGAAATGGAGATAAAGATCATATTGACCTTCATGACAATCCCCATGGCTCCAATGGCTGCATCCCCACCGACAGCCGCCTGATTGCCATAGTAAAGGAGGGAATTGTTGAGGATAATCTGCATGATGGTGGCACTCACCTGGACCAGGCAGCTGGAAGCGCCAATGGCGACAGCACGGCGCAGTTTTAAAAAATCCGGATGACAGAGCTTTGCTTTTTTTAAGCGCAGCGTGCCATGGTGCCAAAAATATTGGAAAAGCAGCAGCGCTGAAACAATCTGTCCGGTCACGGTGGCAATCCCGGCACCAAGGACGCCCCATCCAAGCAGGAAAATCATGACCGGATCAAGGATGCAGTTCAAAAAGACCCCTGAAAGCAGGGCCTTCATGGAAAATAAAGGTGCACCATCTGTACGGGCCATATTGGACCATCCAATCATGAGCATCGTCACAGGAAGGCCCAAGATATAGACCCCACCCAGATCACGGCTATAAGCAAGCGTAGCATCAGTAGCACCAAAAACGCGCAGCAGCGGGTCCAGATAAAAAAGTCCCAAAACCATAAGAACGATTCCCACAAAAAGACCAGCTGTCGTTTGGGTATTGAGAACCGTTTCCGCGTCCTCACGACGGCCCTCACCCAAGAGAATCGCCGCGTAAGCGGAAGACCCAATCCCGATAAGACCGCTGACTGCAATGCTGATGGTCACAATGGGGAAAGTAACGGTCGCTGCCGTAATGCCTTGATAACCAACGGCATTGCCAATGAAGATCTGATCGACCACATTATATAAAGCATTGGCCACCATGGATATGATGGCAGGCCAAGCAAACGATTTAAGAAGTTTTCCAATGGGAGCATAGCCCAAAATATTCTGCTGTGAAGTTTCTGCCATATGAGTTTCTCCTTTCCCTTTGAAATGACCGCAAGGCAGATTCCTTTCAGGGAATCTGCCTTGCCAGCAACAAAGCGCAATCCTTAGTCTTTAATTTCAACGACAGTGCCCACCTTGACGACGGAACGCAATTCCTGAAGGTCTTCGTTGTGAAGACGGATACATCCTTCAGATGCATCCGTCCCAATACTTTGAGGATCATGGGTTCCATGGATCCCAATGCCATCCCAAGCGCCTCCGCTAAGGGCCTCTGTATCGAGGCTGATGAACCAAGGGCCATAAGCCCCGGCAATTTCACCCCGTCCATCGCCAAAGTCATGGGTCCAGGAAGAAGCATCATCAATTTCATCAACCGTAAAAGTCCCAACGGGGGTCATATTGTCACCGCGCCGCTGTTTCTGTCCGAGGCCGCCCTTACCAATGGCACAGCCATAGGAACGGACCACGGTATCCCCCAACAGAAGGGACAGTCGATGGGCCTTCTTTTCGACTATAATATGGTAGCTTTTTGACGCGTCAAGGCTAATAGACTCCTTGCGGTCGGCTTCCTTTGCCTTTTCCGGGGAAATAGCCGGTTCCGGTGCCTTTTGAGGCATTTGTTTTTGTGTCTCCGTCAGGGCTGCGGTTTCCTTTCCTTTTTTAGCTGCCGCATCAGGCAAATGATAGCCCGCAGCAAAGGCCACAGCAAGAATGACAGCAACCATGGCAAGTGCCCCTGCAAGTCCCTTATGGCGAAAGAACCGGTTCTGCTTATTCATATTTAAGACTTCCTTTCTTAGGAACCCATGAATCCCAGCATCTTCAAGACGGTCAGGATCACATAGGTTATACCCCCGGCAATCAGAGGTCCTACGGCAACTCCCTTGAAGAAAATAACGCCAAGGACAGTTCCAATCATAAGGGTCAGGGTAATCTGGGGATCGGTCGTCATCATGGCGATTCCCCACCGACCCAGTAGGGCGACAAGCAGACCAATAAAAAGCGCCAAGATAGCAACGCCGCCTGAAAGACTGGCTTTCATTTCCGCCGGACCGATCCGGCCGTCAATAATAGGAACCAAGATGGCAACAGTAAGGATAATCACTCCCCAGTTGATCCCGTGACCAGAGACATACTCAAGAGCGCTGTGGGGCAGCAGGAAACGCAGGGCCAATAGGATCAGGCAGGAATAGACCATGCTCATATTATGACCAATGAAGCTTACAGCCAAAAGTGCAAGGATGAGACCAATTCCGAGCATAACGACTCCTTTCCTAAAACGGTGCAGCAGGATCCTCCGGCAGCCAGCCAAAATGGCGGCAGGCATAGAGGATGCCCCCTTTGTCAACGTCTTTGGTAATATAATCAGCTCGCTTTTTGAGGATTGGGCGAGCATTCCCCATAGCTATGGAAAAAAAGGCTTACGGAACATGGCAGATCATTGAGGCCATCACCAAAAACCACGGCATCATGCGGATTGGCATGCAGCAGGGGCCCAATCATTTTCTGCAATCCCCTTTCCCCCTTTATCAACAGGTTCCACAAGATAGGTATCGTCGATAAAAGGTAAATGAGGCAAGCCATGGGTTGGCGCAGGGGACTTTCCTGCCTTTTCCCGCGCATAAGTCACTTTATAGACGTTCTGCAGGGACTCGATATCTACCGGCCCAACAAGAGTATTCATATAGTTGTGCGGATCATCCCGCGGATAATCCGCATAGGGCGTATAACGGTCATAGGTGTTGTCAATCACCACCGCCCAAGGCTGACGGCGCTGCTCCAAATCGCGAAGAAGGGCCTTTACCGGCTCAAGGGGAAGGCCTTCCATCTGGAGGAGCCTGCCGTCTACAGTAAGGCTGTTCCCGCCATCGGCAACGAGACTGCCAATACCATGAGCAGAAGCAAACTGCGCCGCATCATACTGGAGCCGTCCCGTAGCAAGGGCCACAAAATGACCGCATCGCTGAAGTTCATCAAGGCAGTACTGTGTATCAGGAGGAACCACTTTAGTAATGCCTACCCCCAAGGTCTGATCGATATCAAAGAAGAAGTATTTTTTATGCATCGGTCGAAAAGGCTCCTTCCCGCTTCAATAAAAGCGAATCCCTGTTATTATAACATAAAATAAGGGCCTCTAAAAATGACAGATTTCAAGAAATCGTGTCCTCAAAATAGGCATTACGTACCGCAGCAAGGGCATTTCCTTAGTCTGAGCTGTTTCAAAAGAAGCAATGTTATCAAAACGTCCCTTTTTCCCACACTTTTTTCACATTTCCTATTTCACTTTTCTTCAATGAATAGTAAAATAATGGAATCATGTTATTCCAACAAAAAAGGAGGTTTCCCCATGGTCTTTCCTTTCCATAGGGCATCCCAAAAAAACGGACAGCCCACGTTCCCACGGCAGGATCACAACCGTCATTGCTCTTTTCTTAATGGCACTCCTTGCAGGGGGGCCTCTTTTTCCAAAAATACAGCCCTAAAAGCAAAAGAACGGGAAAAAGCCCGCCAGGAAGAAATGGTCAAACGCCAGCAGGCGGATAAGGCCCGCGCCCTGAAAAAAAGCGAAAAAAGAGACCGGCGTGCGTCAGCCCATGAGTCCGGGCCTTCCTCAGTCGGGGCAAAAAATCCCTTCCCAAGGGATCCACGGCCGTCTACCCCGCCTAGTCTCCCGTGCAGCAGCCCCTTCACGCAGCTCCGCCTACGCCGATCAAACCGATAAAACCACGCTGATTCCACTCTTTATAAAGAAAGCAGGTGTCTAGCATGACGACAGCAATAATCCTATGGACTCTTTTGCCACCCGCATTGGTTTCATCCTTGTATCCGCTGGATGCGCCATTGGCATCGGGAATGTCTGGAAATTTCCCTATCTCTGCGGCCAGTTTGGCGGTGCCGCATTTATCCTCATCTATCATTTTTTTCCTGCTGATCATGGGCATTCCGGTGATGATCTGTGAATTCGGTATTGGCCGCGGCAGCCGGCGCAGTGCGGCCCGCAGCTTTGATATCCTGGAACCAAAGGGAACCCGCTGGCATCATTTCAAATGGATCAGCATTATAGGATGCTATATGCTCATGATGTACTACACGACCGTCACGGGTTGGATGCTCTATTACTGTTATCTCCATTTCATCGGAACTTTGTAGGCGCCGCGCCGCAGACCGTCGTCGCAACCTTTGGAGCCATGCTCCAAAGCCCCAGGACCATGGGGTTTTGGATGATTCTTGCCTGCCTATTGGTTTGTGGTCTGCTTCTTCGGAATCCAAAATGGAGTGGAGCGCATTACCAAATTTATGATGGTCCTTCTCCTAGGCCTCATGGGTCATCCTTGCCGTCCATTCCCTCTTCCTTGAGGGAGCCGAAGCGGGGATCCGTTTTTATCTGGTACCGAACATTGATGCCCTTGCAAAAATTGGCTGGGGCAATGTCATCTTCGCCGCAATGAGCCAGGCATTTTTCACCCTCTCCATCGGAATCGGAGCCATGCTGATCTTTGGGGCCTATCTTCCCCATGGCCGCAGTCTCCTCGGAGAAGCGGTCACCATTACGGCACTTGATACCTTTGTTGCCCTCATGGCAGGATTCATCATCATCCCGTCCTGCTTTGCCTATGGCATCAAGCCTGATGCAGGACCAAGCCTGATCTTTCTCACCATTCCAAACCTCTTTGTAAAGATGCCCGGCGGACAGATTTGGGGCATGCTCTTTTTCATCTTCCTCTCCTTTGCTGCACTGTCAACCGTCATTGCTGTCTTCGAAAACATCATTGCCTTTGGCATGAACCTCAAGGGATGGACCCGTCGCAAGAGCGTCCTCATCAACATTGTCCTCATTATTGCCCTATCGCTTCCCTGCGTTCTGGGTTTCAACCTCTGGTCGGACTTCCAGCCTCTAGGACCGGGATCCGGCGTCCTTGACTTAGAAGACTTCATCGTATCAAATAACCTGCTTCCCACTAGGAAGCCCTTGTTTTTTGTCCTCTTCTGCACAAAGAAAAATGGCTGGGGCTGGGAACGATTCCTGGCAGAAGCCAATGAAGGAACGGGCATGAATGTCCCTTCCGGCATCAAGAATTTACCTCATGTACGGCCTGCCGGTTCTTTATCCTGGTCATCTACCTCAAGGGGTATTACGATATGTTCATGCCCCAAGGGCTCGCCGTCTTTGTAAAATGGCTCTTCATGGCAGCCTGCTTCCTCGGTTTCATCATCTATGGAAGTACGGGCCGCAAAACAGAGTAACGACATCAAAAAAGGATCTCTCTCCAGTGCTGGGACTAGATCCTCTTTTTTACCGTCCTGTAAATGGGACATTGGGATGATGGTACTGATCTTCCTTCAGGATGTGCCGCTCCCGAATAGTAATGGCCTGTTTGGGGCAGGCGTGAAGGCAGGCAAGGCAGTACGTACAGGTTTTCCCCATATGAACCGCATCCATGCCCAAGGATAGGTTCCCTACCGGACAAAGGCGCACGCAAAGACCACACTTGACGCAGCGCGCCGCATCCACACCAAGACGGAACCAGCGTCTGCCCAGGGACTTTCCCAAGGAAGTCCGGAAAAAGGAAGCCATGAGGGAGCCCTTGATGAGGGACCGGTCAGAGGTCCTGTCCTTGATCTTTTGGACAAGTTGGGGCAGGGCTTTCTCCGCCGTCACGAGTTTTTCATAAGCATAGGCAATATGCTGGCGCACGGCAGGCGTACTATTTGCCACCATGGCAAGATGGGCAGCGAAGGCAAGGTGTTGCCCCTTTTTTTGCAGGGCATTGTCAATACTCTGAAAAGCCGC
>ENA-OQBV01001330-OQBV01001330.1-human-gut-metagenome-genome-assembly--contig:-NODE-1330-length-12285-cov-2.668531_pt1 | contig 12285 bp, 10 predicted proteins | sample MGYA00242750_ERZ504559 | MGnify/ENA primary metagenome ERZ504559 (study PRJEB26092, sample SAMD00036230) | human gut metagenome | host: Homo sapiens | study: EMG produced TPA metagenomics assembly of...
AGCACCCGGCAGATGCCGTTGTCCAGATGCAGGAAGGTGTCAAGCTGGCGGATCTTCTGAAAGTTTCCGAGGAAGAAATGCAGCTTATCACAAACGAAAGCGACCTTGCCCGCGGCTCACAAGCCCTGCTCGAAATGGGGCCATCTCTTGTGCTGGTATCGCTGGGTGCAAAGGGTGCTTATTACCGGAACGCTGTGAGCGCAGGGCATCTTCCCACCTATGATGTGCCTACCGTGGACACGACGGGTGCAGGCGATGCTTTCATGGGCGCAATTCACTACCAGCTCCGGAGAAAAGCTGCGGAGGATTTGCGTACCCTCCCTGCATTTGAGCTTGAAGAAATCGTCCGCTTCGGCAATGCAGCGGGCAGTCTGACCACGACAAAGGGCGGCGCAATCCCTGCAATGCCCTCCATGGTGGAAATTCAGAACTGCATTGCCTCTATCCCACTGATGTAAAAGAAAGGATACCCTATGACAAAATTACAGATCAGAATGCGGCAGGTCGATCAGGTCAAGGACTTTGTAGATTTGCTGTCCAAATATCCCTATGAGATGGACTTAGTCTCCGGGCGATATACCATTGATGCCAAATCCCTGCTTGGCATTTACAGTCTCGACCTGAGCAATCCGCTTACCCTTGTGATTTATTCCGATTCCTGCGAAGAACTGCTGACACAGCTCCATGCGCTGCTCCCAGATTGCATCGTCTGATTTTCTACGCTTTTCTCCTTCTTCCATTTGCACCGTTCAATTCTGGTTCTCCTTCACCAGAATCGGGCGGTATTTTGATTTGTATAAGTCCTACTATCACCGCTTTACCGCAATAAAATTTGCAAAACCATCTTGACGCTCGCCGCATTCCGTGATACCCTTTATCGCAAATCCCACCAAATTTGTAGAAAAATACAGAGCGGCGAGGATTTGTTCCCTATGAAGATTTTTTACCGCCCCGCAACACACCCGATTCATTTTGCCGCCGATTCACCCGACAAAATCATCGCTGCGCTGCGTGGGCGGTATTTTTCTTTTTCACAAATAAAATCTTATGTAGTTGTTCAATCTTCCAAAATTTGTTTTCGGTTGTTGACCATACAACTGCAAAGTGTTATTCTTGTGCTTGAAAGAAGCAGGTTGTAGTGTCCGCACTGCGCCCGGCTTTCTTCATACTGTACCTTGAATCTTACATAAGCCGTCTGAACGAGATACTGCGCCATGACCTCACACTTTCTGTGGGCGAGCCGGACAACGCCGCTGCAAAACAGGGGTAGGAACTGCGTTCGGTGTGAACGGTGACCACGAGCAGGGGCTTTGCCTTTTCACACGTTTTGCTCTGCAAAATTTTCAACGTGCATTGCGGTTCGACTTCTGAAATTTTCAGTGTTGCACGGAAAGGGCGAAAGCAAGTATCGACCTGTGGCCACAAATTTTCAATGCTTGAAAAATTGCTGTCCACTCAGTCATCCTTGTTGGGGAGTGCCTTCCCCAAACCCTGCTCTAGCTTCGCACCGTTGGTGCGAATGCGGCGTGTCGCATTACATAGCCCTCTCCATCCCGGAGCGGGCAATTTATCATTTTCACAGGAGGTCGAATATGGCTGAAATGAAAAGTCCGAACGCACACGCAAAGAAGAACCGCAATGACACGCCGCGAAAACGAAAGACACACATCATCAAAGTCAGGGTGACCGCAGAAGAAAAACTGCGGATCGCATACGCCTGCAAAGAACTCCACCTCACCCAATCCGAACTCGTCCGCCGCGTCCTGTACGGCGTGAACGTCAAGCACACCGTTGTGGTGGCGCAGGGCGGCGAGGATGCACTGGCGGCGCTTGCTGCCTTGTCTGCCCAGTGCAGCAAGGTGGGAAGCAACCTCAACCAGCTTGCACGGCACTTCAACTCCGGCGGCAAAGACACCGAGCAGCTCCGGGCGCAAATTCTGGAGGAACTGTCCGCACTCACGAACTTTCGGCTGAAAGCCGAAGAAACGGTTGGTGAACTGTATGGCAACCATCAAGCATTTAAGCTCGAAGAACTCTAACTATGCCGCCGCCGAAAGCTATCTCACCTTTCAGCACAACGAGTACACTGGTCTGCCCATTCTGGACGAGAAGGGCAGACCCAAGCTGCGGGATTCGTACCTGCTCGACACCCTTGAGTGCGGCGAATCCTCGTTCGCTATGGCCTGCCTGATTGCCAACCGCAAGTACGGCAAGAACGGCAGGCGGGAGGATGTGAAGACCCATCATTATATTATAAGTTTTGATCCGAAGGACGCAGTAGAGAACGGCCTGACCATGGAACGGGCGCAAGCCCTCGGCTTGCAGTTCTGCAAGGACAACTTCCCCGGTCATCCCGCCATCGTCTGCACCCACCCGGACGGTCACAACAGTGCAGGGAACATCCACGTCCACATCGTCATCGGCAGCTTGCGCGTCCGCACCGTGGAACGGCAGCCCTTCATGGACAAGCCGTGCGACTGGGAAGCGGGCAAGAAGCACCGCTGCACCTCTGCCATGCTCCGGCACCTCCGTGTCGCAGTCATGGAGATGTGCGAGCAAGCCGACCTGAACCAGATCAATCTGCTGGAAGCCCAAGGCGACCATGTTTCGGAGCGCGAGTATTGGGCGCAGCGGCGTGGACAACGCCGCCTCGACCATGCCAACGCCAAACTTGCCGCCGAAGGGCAGCAGCCCACCCAGACCGTCTACCAGACCGAGCTGGACAAGCTGCGAAAGCAGATCTACGCTGTGCTGAACAAGACCACCACCTTCGAGGAATTTTCTGCATTGCTCATGCAGGAACACGGCATCGCCGTGAAGGAGAGCCGAGGTCGATTAAGCTACTGCCCGCCGAACCGGGTAAAATTCATCACCGCCAAGAAGCTGAGCAAGAAGCTGGAAAAGGAACAGGTTTTGACCGCCCTCTCCCAGAACATCCAGCTCACACCGACAATCAAGCCCAGCAGCGAACAGAAGCCGGATAAGATCAGGAAACTGGTTGACATTCAGGCGAAAGTCGCAGCCGGAAAGGGCATCGGCTATGAGCGTTGGGCGAAAAAGTTCAACCTCAAACGCTGGTCGCAGACCCTCATCCTGTTGCAGGAGAAAGGTCTCACCAGCGAAGATGCCCTGAACCAACGCATTGCCGAACTGAAAACCCAGCACGACGATGCACTGGCGGTGGTCAAAGACATGGATGCCCGCATGGTCTCCCTCAAGGAGCTGCGCGGGCATCTTGTGGTCTATCGGCAGTACAAGCCTCTTGCACAGAAGCTCCAGACTGTGCGGAACCCCGCCAAGTTCAAGGAGCAGCATCGTGCAGAGCTTGCCGTGTACGAGGCCGCTTGTGCCTATTTCAAGGCCATCGGGCTCAGGACGCTGCCGGACCTCAAAAAGCTGGATGCTGAATACGCATCCCTGTCCTCGGAGAAAAACGGGTTCTACACCCGCTACAAGAAAGCGCAGATCGAACTGCGTGAACTCCGCACCGCACAACAGAACGTGGAAGCCTTCTTCCGCAAGGAAGAGCGCAGCCACGCCGTACCGCAGCAGGAGGTCAAATGAACAACACTCTGACCGGATCGATGTGTGAATAAACCCAACCTCACCCCACGCCCCTCACCGGGCTTCGTCCTTTCGCCTGTACCCCACCCATTGGGACGGAGGGTAGCACCTCTGTCTTTTCGGACGTAAAGAACGCCATCTCGACCCGGCAGGCAGCGGAGCTATACGGCTTCGCCGTAAACCGGAACGGCATGATGTGCTGTCCCTTCCACGGGGATAAACACCCCAGCATGAAGGTGGACAGCCGTTTCCACTGTTTCGCCTGTCAGGCGGATGGCGATGTGATCGATTTTGTCGGCAGACTTTTTCAACTTTCTCCCTATAAGGCTGTGGAAAAGTTGAAGGAGGACTTCGGCATGGCACTTGCCGACGGCAAGGTGCGGCTTGCTCCCCGCAGACCGCCCACCGTCCGGCAGCAGCTGCTGGACTATTACCGCTGTCTGCAGCGTTGGCGGGTCCGATACGCACCGCAGTCACCCACAGAAGAACTTCACCCCTGCTTTCTTGAAGCGATAAAGAACCTTGACATCGTTGAATATTATCTGGACTGTTCGGTGCTCCCGGACCCGCAGACCGAAAACGAGCTACGGAAGTATTGGGAGGGATTGCATGAGCGACTGGAAAAAGAGGAACGAAGATTGGCGTGATGAGGACGAACTGGAAGAAGAGGAAGAATGCGAATGCCCTTGGGTAGACAGTAAGGGCAAAGTGCGTGAAACCGCTTACTGCCAGTACCTTTTAGAGAAACACCCCATGATGTGCCTGAAACAGAAGATGTTCGACCAGAACGGCGAGGTAGACGAGGACGCACTGCTCTACGAAGTCCACAGCGACCTCCGTGACTTTGTGCTCGACAACCTTGCCAAGAAGGAGAAGCAGGTTCTGGACGCACTTCGTATCGAAACCTATACCCCTGAATGGAAACCCCAGCTTGACCGCATCCATCTCCAGAACGGGACCTACTTTCTGGACGAGCGGGGCTTTGTGCCGGAAAAGGAACTCTGCCTGAACCGGCTCCCCGTGGAATACCAGCCCGATGCCCCCGCACCGACCAAGTGGCTGGAATTTCTGGACGGTCTGCTGATCCCGGAGGACATTCTGACCTTGCAGGAATATCTCGGCTATCTTCTGATCCCGTCTACCAAGGCGCAGAAGATGCTGGTCATGACCGGCAAGGGTGGCGAAGGAAAATCCCGCATCGGCTTGCTGCTGAAGAAGCTGTTCGGGGAAGCCTCTCACTCCGAATCCATCCTCCGCATCGAAACGAACCGCTTTGCCAGTGCAAATCTGGAGTACAAGCTGGTCATGGTCGATGACGACCTGAACATGGTGGCTTTGCCCGAAACCCGGAACATCAAGTCCATCGTCACCGCCGAAGACCGGCTGTGCATCGAGCGGAAAAATAAGCAGGCTGTCCAAGGTCTGCTGTACGTTCGTTTCATCTGCTTCGGCAATGGCAACCTTGTGGCTGCTCACGATGACAGCGACGGCTTCTGGCGCAGACAGATTTTGGTGGCGGTGAAAGACCGCGACCCTGCCCGCGTCGATGACCCGTTCCTCATTGAGAAGTTGACCGCAGAACTCCCCGGCATTCTGCTCTGGATGCTGGAGGGGTTGCACCGTCTGCTGGCGAACCGCTATCAGTTCACCATCAGCGAACGCTCCCGTCGGAACCTCGAAGCAGCCATGGCGGACAGCGACAACCTGACCCAGTTCATGCAGGCAACGGCGTATGTCCGCTTCAAGCCCGACACCGAGGAACGCTCCACCTACCTCTACCGCGCCTACACCAAGTGGTGCGAGGATAATCTGGAATCGCCTGTTCCGCAAAAAGAAGTTCAGCCAGTTCCTGCTGAAAAAATGCAGGGAAGTATGGCCTGACCTTCTCCAAGCACATCGAGGGGAAATACCGTGGTTTCCGGGGCGTATGCGTCCACCCCGCCTTTGCTGCGGCATAAAAACACACGAAAAGTGAAAATCTCCCGCCCCACGCGCCCCGAATCAGCGGTTTTTACCTGTTATCGCTATTTTCTCCGGGTTTGTATCCGCCCTTTCCGGGCGGATGCGGGGCGGCAACACGCCCTTCGGGGCGGGAGAGAAACCCGGACGCGCCCCAAGAGGGCGCGTGCATCCCAGCCATGCGCCCCATAAAATCAACACAGAAGGTACTTTTGTGTGGTTTGGGGCGCGTAGGGCGCGTAGATTCAAGTTCTCGCACTTTTTTGGGCTGCTGCTTCGGGTCAGGAGCGGCAGGCCCTTACATATTTACCGGCCCACAAGGGTACAGCTCAACCGGAGCTGCACCGGGTCTGGAGAAGTGCAAAGGAGACATGCCTATGACGAATGTCCGCAAAAATTCCGCCAAACTGACCCGTGAGGACTTGAAAATCGCGCCCGAATCCCCTACAATGAAATTGTCCGAAACCCCTGCCGTAGAACCTTCTGACCAGACCAGCAAAACCGTCCGACACGCCCCGCTCGTTTACCGGGTGGAGGAGATCGCCCAACTGTTGGCAATCTCCAACCGTGCTGCGTACAATCTGTGCAACACCACGAAAGATTTCAAGGTGATCCGCCTCGGTACCAGCATCCGGGTAAGCAAGCAGAGCTTTGACGATTGGTTTGCAGCGGTCTGAGGGAGGGAACATCTATGGCATCTATTATGAAACGTGGCAACACGTATTCCGTCCGATACAACTACAAAGATCATGCTGGCAAGCCCTGCAAGGGCTGGGAGACCTTCAAGACCAAGGCCGAAGCGCAGGAGCGCAAGATCACGGTGGAGAAGGAACTGCTGGACGGCACCTTCCTCGTGCCCGATGCAATGACGGTGGAGGAAATGCTGTACAAGTGGATTCCCATTCAGTCCAGCAAACACAAGTGGTCTCCCAAGACCTACACCCAATCTGTGGCGATGGTGCAGAACCTCATCGTGCCGTATATCGGAAATCGGAAGGTACAAGACCTCCGCACCTACGACATTGAGCAGTTCTACGCCACCCTGAGCCAGACCCCATGCGGTCAGTACGTTCACGGCGAGAAGCAGGAGCTTACGGAAAACCAGAAGAAGCGGCTGCTGTCCAGCACGTCCATTCACGAAGTCCACACACTCCTGAAGACCGCCTTTTCGTATGCTGTTGACTGGGATTTGATTCACAAATCGCCTACCCCTCGTGAAGCCCCCAAGGTCAACACCGAGGAGCGCACGATCTGGGATGAGCGCACCATGCTGGCAGCGTTGCAGACCATTGAGAACCCCGCCCTCCATTTGGCGGTGCATCTGAGCATGATTCTCTCCCTGCGAGAGGGTGAGATCCTCGGCTTACAGCCGGGAGACCTCGACTTCGATGCCGCCGATGGTCGTGGAGCTATCACGGTGAACAAGGCAATGCAGCGCGCCAACAAGGAAGCCTTGTCCAAGATCGACCCCAGCCAGATCTACCACACCTTCCCGGACAGACGGGAGGGGAGCAAGTCCTCGCTGATTCTGAAAAAGACCAAAACCAAGAAGTCCAACCGTGTCCTGTATATGACGAAACCGCTGAAAGAGGAACTTCTGGCATGGCTCGACAAGATGAAGCAGGACGAACAGAACGCCCCGGAAAAGTACAGCAACTGCGGTCAGCTGTTCCGCTTACCAGACGGCTTACCCATTGCCCCGGACGTTCTGACCAAGTGGTATCGCCAGTGGAGAGCGGAGCACACGGAGTTTGAGAAGATCGTGTTTCATGGTCTGCGACACTCCAGTGCCACCTATCAGCTGTTGCAGTCTGGCGGCGACTTCAAATCGGTGCAGGGCAACACAGGTCATGCAACTGCTACCGTCCTGATGGACACCTACGCTCACACGCAGGACAGGCCCCGGTTGGAGCTGGCAGAGAAGATCGAAGCCGACTTCTACCGGCAGGACACAGCAGGAGCAGTGCCGCAGGCGTCCCCGGAAAACAAAATGCCGGCGGCAACAAAAATCACAGGCAAAATGATCCTTGAAGCCAATCCGGCAGATGGACGCAGAGGAACGCCGCGAGCTGACGCGGGTGCTCTCGCATAAAAATTTCTTTTTGTGCAGCGAAATACACGCTGTGCGAGCAATGCAAAGATAACATGGCTTTTTTGTAAAGTGTGCAGAAAGTGTGCAAGTGTGTGCAACCTCTGCCAGAAAAACAAAAAAGCCATATGAAATCTTTCGATTTCACGGCATTTTCTGGTGCGATGGAAGGGACTCGAACCCCCGGCCTACTGATTCGTAGCGCAAGTCAGGGGTAATTCCTCCATTATGCCGCCTGCCGTAAAACATAAAATTTTATCGATAATAAGTAATTTATCCGAATTCATGTTTCACGTCCACTGGTAAATTTTGCACCTGTTGTCAACCATTGTACAGGGTGAAACCGTGCAGATTCCGTGCAGAAACCGTGCAGGACAATTTTAGAAACTCGGAAGCAATTCACACACAAATGACTTGACGGCATTGTTTTGGGTGGCCATCCTCTTATTTTAGTACTTGCTGCATCACAAGCCGATTGGAAAGCATCTGATCTTATTCTCAGGAAAACCCATCGTTTTATGTTAGAAAAAAGCAACACGACACGATATGGTCTGTACTGCCTTGTAGTGGTATCCTTTTGCCAACACCAAAACAACATAAAACGAAAGGAAAATAAATTATGAAACGTCTTTTTACTCTGATTACTTCTATTGTTCTGGCCACCAGTCTGCTGGCTGTCCCCTGCTTTGCCGCTGAACCTGAAGACTTGCCCACGCCTCAGACTGGCGTGACCGAAACAGAACAGCCCGAAGACCCGGACGAATCGGGTATGCAGTTATATGACGCGTTTCCGGGGGGCGGTGAAGCTCTTTAAGTTTCAAATTCCATGCCCAGATATTCTTTTGCTTCCTTTTTGGTAATTTCCAATCCTTCCTGGTATTCGATGACCTGGCACAGATAATAGCATTTACGATAGAGATCCGCGCTTTTTTTGTCATCTCCCATGAAATGAGCGCATTCAGCTTGGATTTCAAGACAATGTGGTAAATATTGATAGTGCCCATATTTGAGGCAAGCCTTCCTGCCTTCTTCTGCACATTCTGCGCTATCCTCGTAGCGACCGCACAAATCCAGAACACGGGCATAATTAAAATAAACCATCGGTAAGATACCAACCGAAGTGATTGTTTCTTCAAAATGCTTTCGGACATATTTCAGCAGCTGGTGATAGATATCAGCTGCTTTTTTATTTTGTCCATCATCGGAGTATGCAATTCCAATTTGATTGATGATCTTGATTTCGTCTGTCGAATAAAAAAACCTCTCAATCTCATCCAAATTAAAGCGGGGAACCGTCAGCCGAATTGCTTGCATCAACAGGTCAATCTGTTCTTGTGGTGTATATCGTTGATCCAAACGCCCCAACAACACCTTAGAGCGTAAGATAAACTGCTGCGCGATTTGATCGTCATGGTCTGCAATCTGCTCAAATTTTTTTAAGGTTTCAAAGCCTTCCTCCACGCGATGATTAGCATTGCATGCAACAATCTCCTTTTGAAGGGCTTCCATTTCCAGCTCATTTTTTACTCAACAGTGCAAAATAGCGGTCATCCGGCAGGCACAGCCGCTGCAAAAGGGCATTGATCCGATTGCGGCTGGGAGTCTGTTTGCCATTTTCCAGTCGGGAAAGGGTCACCGGTTCACAGATTCCATCGCAAAGCTGCTCCTGGGTCAGGCCCAGATCCAGCCGCCGCTGTTTGATATATTCTCCAAGAAAAACATTTTTCATTGAAACCACCCCAGATTGAATAAGAGTTCTTATAAATTATAAAGGATATCAAGCTAATTTCCAGTCGTTGATAGCTGGAAATCAAAAAGGAATAAGTTCATTGGAATCCAACTTATCGTTTTGTGTTATTTGAAAAGTAACTTGGTACGATATGTTCAGAAGTGCGTCGTGCTGCTACAATATAGTCACAGCGATGAACCAAACATCCAGAGCTGAAAAAAGAAAGGAGAAACAGAAAATGTATACCGTAACTTTTCAATGAAGAGCTGGAAGAGATGAAGGCAAACGACGCGGTTGTTATCGTTAGCTGCGATGATGACAACGGGCACCGCCTCTACTGATCAGTGACGGTTTCCCAAGGAGCAAATGTTTGCTTCTTGGGATTTTTCTGTATAATGGAACCATGTTTTATGAATTGAAAAACGGAACGCTTGTGGAAACCAAAGACGCACAGGGGAATTTTGATCATGACACAGGTCCTTGGAAATAAATATTTAGAAGATGTTGATTCCGAAAAATGTGTTATTGTTGATACGTACAGCAATAGATGTTTCCTCATCTCAAAAGATCTCCTCCACCATGGTGTGAGCGAAGAAGTATACCACAAAATGCTGGATAGCGATGAAAACCGACTCAAACAAGTCAAGCGAAGAAGTCACTTTCATCTTACAATTACGTATAAATGCAACATGCACTGTACTTACTGCTATCAGCAAAACGATAAAACCTTGGAAAAGAAACTTATCAGTGATGAAACTCTGGATAAAATTTTAAGTATCATTGCACAGTATATGGAAGCAAATCCGAACAAGACCGTTCGACTGGGTTTATTTGGTGGCGAACCCTTGCTGATCGAGAATGAGAAAGTAATTGATAAAATTCTCCAATTTTGCAAAGAGCACAAAACCACTGTTCATATCACCACAAACGGAAGTTTCCTTTCGTATTATTTGAAGAAATTTATCATCAATCGTCGCTTCATCAGCGGTATTTATCCCACAATCGACAGTATGGCGTTAAATTATATGACGCGATACGATCTTGATCCGAGCCGGAACAATACAAATGAAACTTTCAAACTCCTGTGCTGTATTAAGACACTTCTGCATTACGGCATCCATGTGGACTTAGGAACCAATATCGATAGGCACAATCATAAAGAAATCTGGAATACACTGGATGACTTGAAGAAGTTACAGCTTTTGCAGGATAAAAACTTTGCGTGGACTATTGGTCGAGTAGATGATCGTTTGTATGAAACAAATTTCCCTGACATCATGATGGAAAGTGAGATTCTCGCTGAGCTTCAAAGCAAGCCTCTCCCGGACAATGTTCACGCGGCATTTTTAAAGACCTGCTATAACTTTGCCGACAAAATGGGCCTAAAGTTGAATTTGCGGGAGCATAAACAAACACATAGTTATTGTTGGAGCACTTCGTCATCCAGTAATGTTTTTTATGTTGATATGAATCTGAAAACATATCGTTGTACTTGCACAGTTGGTAGATCTAGGTACAGCCTTTTTGATTTTTCCTATGAAAATTTAACAAATTATCGGCCCGTCGCTGTAACCTGCAATTCTTATGCGGAGTGTAAGGATTGTAAAATCGGTGGCTTCTGCGGTGGCGGATGTCAGCTGTCCCACCAAATCGATTTCAAAAAGTGCTGTACATATGAAGAAGAAGTTTTTTCTCACTTCATGAAAACACTGTTTATTCCTTATATTAAATCCAAATATAACGAGGTGAATCAAAATGAACGCAAAGCTGAAAACAGATGCACTTGACCTTACCTCTCTGCTCAATGGGCTGGTGTTTTTCTCCCCAGTCTCTCTACTGGTACGAACCACTGCAGGAATCTCTCTCAGCCAATTCTTCATTTTGCAAGCAATTATGGCTACTATGGTCCTCCTCACAGAGATTCCTCTCGGAAAGCTGACCGATCGCATTGGCTATAAATCCACGTTGGTACTATACCAGATCGCGCTGCTCATTTCGAGAACCTGCCTCTTGCTGGCTCATGTAAGCTGCAATTATAGTCTGTTTATTTTACAGGCTATCCTCGAAGGCACAGCGGCTTCCTTTTCTTCTGGGACGCAGAGCGGCTATATTTATATTATGTTTTCAAAGGAACATTACGCTGAAAAATCTGCACATGTCGCCAATTATGGAACTGTCGGATTTTTTGCCAGTACCCTAGCTTATGCGGTCCTGTACACGCTGATTGGCATCAAGGGTCTGCTTCTGGCAACGATTGCCGCAAACCTTGTTGCTGTCTTTACCTCTTTAAAAATCCCCAAGGAAACAGTGCAGCCCAGAAGTGAAACGCGCCAAAAGAAAAACATTCCCTATCCGCAGTTGTTTCAGCAGAAAAAGATATGGATGCTTCTAATGATTTTGGCAGCTTTGAACATTGGCCGCATTCTGATCAATTTCTTCTATGCGGAGAAGCTGCAGTTGTGCGGGATCAATGAAACCTGGCTCGCCGCAATTATTATGGGTTATTCTGCAATTCAGTTGCTGTCCGAACGGATTCTCGCCCGTACCAAGCCTGAACACTATAATCAAATGATGGCACTGTTTTTCATTCTGAGTGGAATAGCCCTTGGTGTGTTGGGCTTGGTCAATGTGCCGGTTTGGACTATCCTATTTATGCTGATCCTTCCGCTTTTTTTGGATATTCCATCCTATCTGCTGGGAGAAGTCCAAAACAGCATTGTAGATGCTGCCGGCAGGGAAGACAATCGCGCCGAGCTGCTTTCCGTCTTCAACATGGGCGTCAATGTTACTGAAATTTTTTATCTGTTTGGCTCATCACTACTGGTGAGCGCCGGGTCAACGGCTTGTTTTGTCATCCTCGGTGCTTTTATGACCGTAGTTGGAATTGGCATCTGTCTTTCTGTGAAGAGCGCATGGTTGCTTTCACTTCAAGAAAAAAAGAACG
>ENA-OQBV01001331-OQBV01001331.1-human-gut-metagenome-genome-assembly--contig:-NODE-1331-length-12284-cov-2.251131_pt1 | contig 12284 bp, 11 predicted proteins | sample MGYA00242750_ERZ504559 | MGnify/ENA primary metagenome ERZ504559 (study PRJEB26092, sample SAMD00036230) | human gut metagenome | host: Homo sapiens | study: EMG produced TPA metagenomics assembly of...
CTGCATAAATCCAGCTATAGTCGTTGCCGTCAGCCCGCATATCGACAATACCGTCATTTTTCATGACTAGGTTCGTGACTTTGGAGTTCTTTGTCATTTCCCATAGGGCCCCATTGCTGAAAGTGAAATTAAGGGTCCCGGTTGAGGCACTTCCATTTTTATACGAGGACCAGCCGTGAAACCTTGAATCAGCATTGGTAAAGTTCATGTTGATAAGGGCTTCTGCATTTTTATTATTTCCCCTAAGGCATAGACATTCCCATTTACATTGAGTGTTTTGCCTTGGTCCTTACCCGTTTCATCGCTGTTGATATTGATGGTCGCTGTATCATCTATTCCAGAAGCATAGACTGCGTAAGAGGGAGTATCATTTTTTCCTGTAGCCCTAAGGGTCATTTTATCGGCGTTCAGGTCGATTGTATTTCCTTTGGTCAAGGTCACCGTATCGTCTTTCGGAGAAATAATGGAATGGTCGCCTGTCGCGTAGACGGCAATGACATCATCTGCATCGCTATGGGATGCAATATCAAGTTGGGAACCATCAATCTTGATATGCCCATTGGCGGCCACCGTTAGTGCAGAATTTTTATACCAGGGAATGGAAGAATCATTGGAGTCTGTCATGATTGTCGTGTTTTCGGCTTGGATATTGATTGTCCCATGATTCCAGGCGTAAAGACCGGTTACGGAGCGGTTGTTATAACCGGATTCTCCCGTGGCTTTGGCTGCAATGGTAAGGTTTTTGACTTTGTCCGTAAAATTAACATCAGCAATTTGGGTATAAATGCCAAAGACCATGGGCTTTCCTTCACCCGTAACAAATATTCCTGTCGTAGGGCTATTGAATTGGACTTGTTCATAGGGCGAAGCCGCAATTTTTCCGCTCGTATAAAGACCCTGGGCATTGACCCCATAAATGCTTTTTCCATTTCCAACCGTATTTTTTGAAGTGGCATTTAGCTGTGTTTCCTCACCGCTAAATATGATCTTCCCAACATCCACGCTGACAGCACTGCCATTCATGTTGCTATATTCATTAAGGCTTGTTGTCGCATAGACATTACTCTTAAATTCTGCTTTTGAAGAATAGTTAACGCGCAGTGCATTTGCCACGGCACCAGGTTTGGTGGGTTTCGTCTTGGAATCATAGGAAGCTGTCAAATAAGTATTTTTGTTATTGAAAATAGCCGTTGCGTCGTATTCGCTTTCAGAAGGTGACGAATGGCTCCCTCGGACGTAAAGGCCATAGGGGCTGTTGTCGCCAAATTGGCTGGGATCATCTGCATCAAAGGTGCCCGTGAGATGGATGGTGTCTCCTTCAAAGTAAACATAAGTCGGGGTAATATTTTTCGATTCAATTTTAGTTCCTTGGATATAGGCTCCACAGGCGCCTACCCGATAGGATGCAGGTCCATTTTTTATGGGTGATCCGGAGGTCTCCTTTGGCATGAAGGATGCGATGTTCATTATTTTTTTGGGACTGGACGAATATCCCTCCCTCCAGGTTATCGCTTTCCTTGGATCCATCAAACGTAAAATCCAGACCGTCATTGAACGTATAAGCTCCGTCCGTATTACGCCAGGTCGTGTTTGATGTATCTGTAATGTTGATGGGAGCGGCAGCTGATGCGAGAGGCATGAAAGGCGGCCGAGTACCACAAGCGGAGATTGCCGTAAGGACTGTCAGGATCATGGATTTTGAAATTGGCACAGACATGATTTTTTCCTCCGTATTTAGATTTAATTATAGATATTGAACGCCGAACTTATAGTGAAATTTTATTAGATTATACTGTAAATAATAATTAAAGTAAATAGATTATAAAAATAGAAATAAATACATATATTTTATTTATAGTCCGACTAAGTAAGAAAACGTAATATTCATTTAATTAATCAATAAGTTAAATACGAATTGATACAATAACAGGAACGCTCACGATCTTTTGTTGCTTCTTAACATACTTCGAACATAAATTTTTACCCGCGCCATATAAGCGTTTTTGGCTAATGGCACATGAGTCTATGGTGTGCCCATTTTTTTTATGGTCTTTATTGGATGTACCCCGTTATTTCGCATAAAGGAAGAATTTTTTCAGGAAAAGCGATTTTTATATAGCGGTGGGGACCTTGCCAAAGATGGGAAGGAGGCGCAAGAAGGTTTCTCAACGCAGTTTGTGTGTGTTAAGGAGATTGAGGCCGTAGGCGATAAAGTAGATGGGTGTATATGGGCCGAGTAAAAAGAAAAGGGGCCCGACGTCTCATTACGATCGGCAAGGGAGGAATATTTTTCGATGGGCCAAAGCCGCTCATCGCAAGACGCTCCCAACGCGATTTGTCTGCAGGACCGTGTGACCAAAAACTCAATTCGGTCTTCACCCTTTGCCTCTTCCCCTTTCTGTTCTTCTTCCATACTCTTTTTACAGGGTTTCAGCTGCAATGCATCATGTCCCCATTGCTCTTAAAAGAATCTTTTCCTGAGCAATGGGGACACGTCATTTCATCGACTCGGCGCATCCTGTGCGCCGAGTAAAAAGTGCAGGAAGGGGTGGGGCCAATTCTGCAAGTCTTTTTTCCAGCACTTTTGGACCTATCATTCGCGTTGAAGTTTTTCGGTTTTCTCTTAGAAGTTGAATCTCATGCCTACATTCCATTGCCAGTTTGTGTGGAAGCCGCTGCCAGTGCTGCGTTCCACATCGCAGTAGAAGTGGCTGTCCTTTCCCATTTGGAAGGCGGTACCGATTCCGTACATGAACCAAGTATCACTGAAGTCTTCGTCGATGTGGACACGCCCTTCCGGACTGGTCATCGTTATCCCGCCGTTCCCGGCAAAGTCATGATACCAGTTGGCCTTGAAATAGACCTTGCTTTTTTCACCCAGATCTTTTCCAAAGTTAAAGCCAATACGCCCGATGGCGCTGCGGATGCCGTCTTGATCGACGTTGACGCCATTGGAGGTCGTATACTTGTCGCCACCGAAATATCCCAAGGAGAGCTGGGTCTGCGGTTCAATGTACCAACCGTCGCTGGAAAGGGACTTCTTGCGGCCATATTCAGCACCGGCACTGAAAGCCCAGTTGTCAAAGTCAGCGCTGTCGCCGTAGGTCGTCTGATAGTTGGAGCTGAGGTAGCCTACTTTGGTGACAAGGTCAAGGTAGTGTCCTTCCTTTATTACCAATCTGTGTTGCGTAAAAGGCCATGTTGGTGAGGTGCTGATTGCCGTCCCCCGTTGCCTGCGTATTCACTGCTGCCTCAGGTGTGCTCAATGGCACCGCCGTAGTACCAGTCGCATTTCGTGCCCGTGTCTTTTTTATCATATCCCACTTGCAGGGTCTTCATGGTCGTATCAAAGTTATTTTTCCGTCCCAAGTAAGCTTGCTATTGATGTAGCGTGCCCAGAGGCCTTGGTCTTCCTGGTTGTAGCGGAGCTCGCCCAAGCGTTTCAAAAGCGTATCTGATTCACGCCAAATGGAGATGGCGGCATGGTGGGCGGAACCGGGCGTAAAGGCGTTCGAGTTCGGCGTCTTGCCGTCACCGACAGGGGTGATGAACCAGTCTTCATAGTCGGCCTTTTCTGTATCCCTTTCTTTATTGATGGAAAGGGTGTTGTCAAAGAGGCTGTTTTTGTTTTGGAGCTTGATGTCATGATCTACTTTGAAAGCGGCAGCCCTTTCTTTTACCTGAGCAAAGTAGAGCTTATCACCGAATTTCATGGCGTCGACGGAGGCAATGTCCGTGGGCTGGACTATAAAGGAACTCCCGGTGCCGTCGTGGCGTCTTCCGTCGTTGTAGCTTTGCCTTTCCAGAGACCCTGATTTTGTAAGGGCGATATTGGCTTTGCTCGTACCGGCCGAGGCAAGGTCGCCAGTAAAAGAAGCGCCAAGGCCCGAAAAACTGGCCGTAACAGTACTATGATTGGGGGAATCAACATAATTTCCCCAGGTACCGGTTCTAGACGTTTGTGTCGTATCAATATTTCCTGCAAAGGAAGCGTTCTTGCCGGAGAAGGTGACCGTTACGGTCGACCGGTTAGGCACATAGCCATATCCCCACTGATAACTTGTTTCCATCGTATTGATATTGCCTGTTAAGACGGCATTTTCACCGGAGAATGTGGCATCGATGGCTGCTGTACTGCTCGTCTTCATATCCCCGGTCATCTGGGAATCAGCGTCCTTGAAGTCTGCCAAGATTTTTCCCTTTTCACCAGAAGACGTCATGTTGCCTTTAAGGAAGGATGGGTCCCCGGCAAAATCAATATCGGCCGTACCGTTGCTGGCAGTGACAGCACCAGTGATTTCAACGACGCCAGAGGTCTTTTTATTAATTTCAATGAGACCTTTTCCTTCCCCTGACGCCTGGGCGCTAACAGCGGTCCCGCCATCTTTTTCATTTGTGATGATTGTTTTATCGATGCCGTTGATTTCAATCTGGCCGCCTGTAAAGGAATGGTGCGCTTTCGTCTGTACAATAGCGTAAGAAGAAGCATTGGCATGAAGATGGATGGCGTTTGCTGTGGGGGTCGTTTTCGTGGACCTCGCTGTACTGCTGTTATCGGCAATAACGGCTCTTTGCCCCGTGTTGGTCATTTCAATTTCGCTATTTTCACTGCCAATGATATTGAGGTAGTTATCGATTCCATTGTTCATGATGGCGTAACCGGAACTGCCTTTAAGCGGCGTTCCTGCCGATTTGAAAATGAGCTTTTTGAAGCCTATAATATCTACTGTGTGGGCGGGAGAGTTCATGTAGATGCAGTCATCATAGGTTTCAACGAAAATGATTCCCGCTGCAGTGATTTTGCCGTGTGAAACATCTTTCTGGTCATAAATGATGCCTTTATCGTTCCACTGGTTTCCTTTTTGGTTGGCAATGACCGTAATTTTTTTAGCTGTGATTTCCGGTGTGTTAAAAATTAGTGAAATACCGGTAGGGCGAGGAAGCCCTGTATCTGTTCCCCGATTGGACCAATCCAAGGTAATGCTGCTTTCCGGCTCAGAAAAGCTCTTCCTGTCGGTGCTGCCTTTTTCCCTGTAGCGTGGCATGACGCCGTTGATGGCGGTATGGCTGTCATAGAAATGACGGGCCGCGCTAACGCTGAAGACATTAAGGCTAAGGTGACGAGTAAAGTAGTGCGTTTAAGTGAGTTTTTCATGGTTTTCTCCTCTTTCTCACCAGAGTGATATAGATCATTGTATTTTATGGTAAGTGCTGTTATCTACAATTTTTATATATTATTATAAACAGTCATCTACCTATATATGATAAGTTTATCATAATAAAATTAAATAAAATATAAGAATATTCAGCGAAGAATAAGAGGAGGCATGAAGGCGCCTAGACGATAGCTATTCCCAATCAGGAACGAAACATCGTACGAACAGACGTCCCTCCATGGCATCCGAAAAAAAAATAAGGCAATGGAGGGAAGTTGTGGTGGAAAAAAGGTGCGCCTTACAGCTGCCTATGAAGGTCTTAAGAGGCTGAACGCACGGCGTCAAACCGCCCTACGGGAGGGCGCCGAATTGATTTTTCGATTAAACGGTCCAGCAGATGAATCGCTTTGACAGCATCTTATGATTAGAGGCTTTGACCCATCGAAAAATGTTTCTCGCACTCGCTGATTCGAAGACGCCTGACAAAAAACACCCCTCCTCATCTACCACCCACCAGGCCTGCTTGGTGGATATCCCCGCTTTGGTAAGGCTGGTCGATATCAAAGAAATCGAGCTCCAGGGCAAAAAATCATAAGAGAAGCCCTAACCCGAACGTAGACGCAGGTTCGGGTTAGGGCCTTTAAATTTTAGCGGAAGGGCGCAGGAACATGTTTTCTGGCGAATCATTTCGGATCTGTTCCCCGCAGGGGGCGGTTTGGGCGGCATTACAGGTTTTAGCATCAAAGCGTCACAGTTTTTTTGCTCACAACCGCTTTACCGGAGCGATTATGCGCTGAGCAATAACCTACAAGTCTACTCTAGTGCCACAAGGAACAATTAATACCTTCGAACTTGTCTCCTTCTCCACAACGTTCTTGAATTCTTCTGGATCCTGATCGATGAGGGGCCACGTGTTGTAGTGGATGGGGATGACGGTCTTGGCCTTAAGGAGCCCGGCGGCATAGGCGGCGTCATCAGGGCCCATGGTGAAGTTATCGCCAATGGGGAGGAAGGCGTAGTCGATGGCATTGCGTTTGCCGATGAGTTCCATATCCGCAAAAAGCCCTGTGTCACCGGCAAAATAAAAGACGCTGCCGTCAAAGTGGACGATGAAGCCGCAGGCGTGGCCGCCTGCAATGCCGCTGCCATGGAAGGCCAAGGTGAGTTTGACTTTGCCAAAAGGGAATTCATGGCTGCCGCCGATATGCATGGCGTGGGCGTTAAGGCCATGGGCTTTGGCGTCGTTTGCGATTTCAGCAGTCGTGATGATTAGCGCCTCCGTTCTTTTGGCAATGGCATAGGCTTCTCCTACGTGGTCGCCGTGGAAGTGGCTGATAAAGATATAATCGGCTTTGAGGTCACCAGACGATAAGCCTTCGGGATTATTTTCAAGAGTAGGGGTCAAAAAGCAATGTTGTCTTGCCATCGTTGAGGCTAAAGGCCGCATGATGGATATAATGCAGGACGGTCATGGAAACTCCTCCTTTAGGGCATGAAACCCAGGTATTTTCTCTATTGTAGCGCATCTTCGGCGAAAGGAAAAGGGAAGGGTTGGGATGGGTAAGAGGAAGGTTAAGCCGTTTGAGGCGCTAAAAGGACAACCTAACTTTACAAGTTGCAGTAAGTACAGTAAAATTGTATGCAGTATGAATTTACCTCGGGAAGGTGACGTTGTGAACTCCTATCTTGTTGTCATTGTTGGTTATGCTCTTTTCTTGATTCTGCTCGGCTACGGTATTGGAAAGCACGTCAAGGGGGCATCGGACTTTTTTGTCGGCGGCCGGAGCTTTTCCTGGAAGCTGCTCTTTACGACACTCATTGCGGCCAACATCGGCGCTGGTTCGACGGTGGGCGTGACGGGGCTTGCCTACCGGCATGGTGTATCGAGCTGGTGGTGGATTGGCTGCAGCGGGTTGGGGTCCCTCATCCTTGCTTATGTGGTCGGCCCTGCCGTGTGGCGCGTGGCGAAAAGATATAATCTTTTTACCATGGGCGACTATTTGGATCATCGCTATTCCCATGCTTTTCGCGGCGTGACATCGACCATGATGGCCATCGGGACCTTGGCCCTTTTTTCGGGGCAGCTGTTGGGCATTGCTTGGATCCTTAATGTGGTCGCAGGTATGCCGAAACTTTATGGCATCATGATGGCGGCGATTGTGGTGACCCTTTATTTTTCATCGGGGGGCCTGAAATCGGCTGCTGTGGTGAACATCATTGAACTTGCCGTGATCCTCGTGGGCTTTATTGTGGCTGCACCTTATGCGTTAAACTATGTCGGCGGCTGGAACGGTCTGGAGACAAAAATTGCGGCAAACCTAGGCAATACGGCAAAAACGGCTTCTTATTTTTCCTGGAACGGGATGGGAAATTCAACGATCTTGGGCTATTTCCTTATGCTGACGCCGGCCTTTTGCATTTCCCCCGGTCTTATTGGCAAGGTTTACAGTGCCAAGGATGAACCGGCCATCCGCAAGGGGACGCTCCTTAACGGAATTGTGCAGCTCTTTTTTGCTTTTTTCCCGATGCTCATCGGCATGTGCGCTTTTGCGGCGTTTCCGGATCTTTCCAACCAGGAACTGGCTCTGCCCAAGGCGATGAAGGAAATGATGCCCTTTGGCATTTCGGCACTGGCTCTTTCCGCTATTTTTGCAGCTGAGGTCAGCACTTGTGACACGGTGCTTTATATGCTGGCAACGAGCCTGTCAAAGGATCTCTACCAGACCTTTATCAAACCGGACGCAACGGACGCGGAGCTCCTTTCCATGACGCGAAAGATTACGGCTGTTTGCGGCGCATTGGGCATCATCATTGCCTATTATCTTGCAAGCATCATTTCGGCCATGGCTATTTTTTATTCCCTCATGACAGTGTCCCTTGCGGCACCATTCCTTTTTGGCCTTTTTACCAAGAAGGCTTCGACGAAGGGAGCTTTCCTTTCGGCCGTTTTGGGCGTTGCCGTAGTCATGGGCCTGCGCCTTTTCAATGGGGGAATGGGTATCGGCATCCTCAACGCGACAAGCTGTGGGATTCTTGTGGCGGCCCTTGTCATGGCCTTGAGTCTATTCGTATTTTCTCCTAATAAAGAGGCATAAATCGTGAAATCATATCATTTGAAACGATGGGTCCTGCCCCTTGCCATGGTGACGCTCCTTTCGGGAATCCAATCCTCGGAGGCGGGTTCCTTCAAGGAACGCATCATGGGGGAACGGGCCCAGAAAGAAAAGCGTCCTGCCCAGACAGCGGTGCTCAAAAAGGAAACCGCCATGAAGCCGCCCAAAGGGGCCGTGGTCTTTATTTATGGGGCGCCTATGGACATTCCCCAGACGGAGCCGCCCCTGGTGCGCCGCCAGCGGGCCATGGCGCACCGCGTCGTCACGGACCCGAACCTCCTTGTCATTTCAAAGCGGCTCATGACGCAGGGACAGATTTGGAAAATCCCTGAAAACTACGACAAGGTGAGCATCTTTGGTGAGCCCGAAGTGCGGCGCTCCCAGGCCATTGCACTCCTGACGCTCTATAACCCGCAGCTTCCCATCAAGGCGACGCCGGAAGAAATCGTGGATGCTTACTACGAAGAAGCGAGCCGGGAAGGCATTCGCTGGGATCTTGCCTTTTCGCAGGCCCTCCTTGAAACGGGGTTCTTTGCCTTTGGCGGTACGGTGGTACCGGAACAGAACAATTTCTGCGGCTTGGGCACAACCAGTGCGACTGTGCGCGGTGCTTATTTTCCTACGCCAAAGGACGGCGTGAGGGCCCATATCCAGCATCTGATGGCCTATACGACGGATCGGCTTCCCAAGACCGCCATCATCGATCCCCGCTATGATTTGGTGCATCGCATCAAAAAGGAGACGGGATACGCGACAACGTGGAAGCAGCTTAACGGAAAATGGGCGACAGGCAGCTACTATGCTGAAAAAATCATGAATATCCATGAACAGATGAAGGGCATGATTGCCATCATGGGTACGGATTAGAAAGAAGGCAGCCATTTTGCATATTGTTCTTGTTGAACCGGAAATCCCAGGCAATACGGGAAATATTGCCCGCTTGTGTGCGGCAACGGGGGCTTCCCTTCATTTGGTGCGCCCCCTGGGCTTTTCTGTCGATGACCGCTATTTGAAGCGTGCTGGTCTTGATTACTGGCATCTAGTCGATATTCATTACTATGACAGTGTGGAGGAAGTTCTTGCGGCCTATCCTGACGCACCGCGTTTTCTTCTGACGACCCACGCGCATCGTTCGTATACGCGTGTGGAGTATACCAAGGATTCCCTGCTGATTTTTGGCAAAGAATCGGCTGGTCTTCCCGAAGCCTTTCGGATGGCCCATGAAGATGAATGTATCCGTATTCCCATGGTGCCTGAAGCCCGCAGTCTCAACCTTGCCAATTCTGTCTCAATCGTGCTTTACGAAGCACTCCGCCAAGTACATTTTGATTTAGAGGAGGGTACCATATGATCTGCTTAAAGGAATTTGATTTTGACGCCGCCCATTTTCTCCCCAATTACAACGGAAAATGTGAACATCTCCACGGCCATACGTATAAACTTGTTGTCAAAGTTGAGGGCACGCCTGACCATGAGGGCATGGTTCTTGATTTCGTGCGCTTCAAGAACCTCGTGAAGGAACTTGTTGTAAGTAAGCTGGACCACGCCTTCATCAACGACATCCTGCCTCAGCCGTCGGCGGAAAATATTGCCGTCTGGGTCTGGCAACAGCTGGAAGCGCCGCTTCATGGGCCGAACTACCATCTTTTTGAAGTGGAAGTCTGGGAAACGAAGACGAGCGGGATTATCTATCGAGGTGAAACATGCTAAAAGACGTACAAGGCCAAGTCGACCAGCGCCATATTGCACTGAAACAAGTGGGCATCCGCGATATCCGCTGGCCCATTACCTTAAAGGATCCCCATAAGGGCGTCCAGCATTCAGTGGCGGTGATTTCTCTCGGCGTGAACCTCCCCCATGAGCAGCGGGGAACCCATATGAGCCGATTTGTGGAGTGTCTCAAGGAAATGGGACCCATTCATCCTCATGATCTGGAAATCGTCCTTGATGGGCTCAAGGAAAAGCTAGGCGCCAAGAAGGCCATGTTGGATATGCGTTTCCCTTACTTTATTGAAAAAAAGGCACCTGTATCGGGGAAAACAGGTTATCTTGAATATTTCCTGCCATTACCATGCGGAAAAAGGGGAGACCTTCCATCTGGATGTGGGCGTCAATGTCCCCATCCACACCCTTTGCCCCCTGCTCCAAGGAAATCAGCAAATATGGTGCGCACAATCAGCGGGCCCGTGCCAAGATTACGATCCGTAGCACGAAACCTGTATGGATCGAAGAACTGGTGGAAATGGCCGAGGCTTCTGCTTCGTCTCCTATCTTTTCGTTGCTTAAGCGTCCTGATGAAAAGTTTGTCACCGAGGAAGCCTATGAAAATCCTCGTTTTGTTGAGGACGCGGCCCGGGAAATCGCCCTGCGGCTCAATCAAGATGAGCGGATTGATTGGTACCGCGTGACCGTAGAAAGTGAGGAAAGCATCCATAACCACAATGCCTTTGCTTGTGTGGAAAAGGAGGACTAGGCCTTGTATATCAAGATTCCCTGCGATCAAGTCAGCTTTGAACTAAAAAAAATGGGGGTCCATCCGACTGGGATTGCCCTCATGGCACCCAAGGCGGTTGTGGAACCGCTGCGTCTTGTCGGGGTACGGGCTCCCGGCGCCAATATCATCAAACAGGAAATGCTCGCCATGGGGGCGGACGCTGCTAATGCCAAAGGAACCATCAACTGCAGTATAGAACGGACGGATGTGATTTTACTTGGAAGCCGTACCCAGTACCGGCACCTTGCTCACAAACTCAGGGCCAATCAGGGATGGTTCGGTCTTGATGAAGTCATAAGGGATATCGAGGACTATCTTACAGACCATGAGCTCGCGACGATCCTTGCGGACGGACGGACCCTTACGTATGAAAGATGCGGATCATGGGAATCCTTAATGTAACACCCGATTCCTTTTATTCAGGATCCCGTGTCACAGCCGGTTCCCTGATCTTGAAGCGGGCCGGAAAGATGCTGGATGACGGTGCCGATGTCCTTGATATTGGCGGTGAATCGACCCGCCCTGGCAGTGATCCCGTACCGGCAGAGAAGAAATCCGCCGTGTCGTCGGGGCTATTTCGGAAATCCGCCGGGCTTATCCTGAGGCCATCCTTTCCGTTGATACGTACCACGCTGCGACGGCCCGCGCCGCCCTTGACGCGGGAGCCGATATCATCAACGATGTTACGGCGGGAACGGGTGATCCCGACATGCTTTCCGTTGCCAAAGAAAAAGACGCGCCGCTCATCCTCATGCATATGCGTGGTACGCCCAAGACCATGATGAGCGCCGACATGAAGGCCTATCATAACGTAGTCGGCGATGTCATGGAATATCTTTTAACGCGGACAGAGGCTTGTGAAGCGATGGGAATTGGTCGCACTAAACTCATGCTTGATCCGGGTCTTGGCTTTGCCAAGGATGTCAGCGGCAACCTGGAACTGTCCCGCGGTCTTGCGGAACTTACGGGACACGGGATTCCAGTCCTTGTTGCAGGGTCCCGCAAGGGCTATATCGGTAAGGTCCTGGGAGACCTTCCGCCGGAAGAGCGCCTTGAAGGGACCATGGCCCTTTCCGCAGCAGCTGTTTTTGCTGGCACCCAAATGGTTCGCGTCCACGATGTCAAGGAAAATGTACGGCTCATCCGTATGTTGGAGGCGATTCTATCATGCCGGTAGCCTATGTGGCCCTTGGCAGCAACCTAGGGGATAAAAAAGCTTATTTGGAAGACGCTCTGAGCCGGATGAAGGTACATGGCATCAAGGTCCAGAAAGTTTCCACATGGATCCAAACAGCGCCATATGGCGTAACGGACCAGCCGGAGTTCCTGAATGGGGCGGCTGAAGTGATATGGGACCAGGATGCACAGAGCCTTCTTATGGAGCTTCTTGCCATTGAAAAGGAAATGGGGCGGGAGCGCAAGCGCCATTGGGGCGAACGGAACATCGACCTTGATTTGATCTTATTTGAGGATGAGATCATGGAGACTGAATTTTTTGGACGCTGCCCCATCCGGACATGC
>ENA-OQBV01001332-OQBV01001332.1-human-gut-metagenome-genome-assembly--contig:-NODE-1332-length-12282-cov-3.662443_pt1 | contig 12282 bp, 13 predicted proteins | sample MGYA00242750_ERZ504559 | MGnify/ENA primary metagenome ERZ504559 (study PRJEB26092, sample SAMD00036230) | human gut metagenome | host: Homo sapiens | study: EMG produced TPA metagenomics assembly of...
TATGGTAAAATAGAGGGTATTGAAAAATCATCATTTCACGAAAGGAAGCAAGATGAAAATTACGCAAGAAGAGGTAACCCACGTTGCCAATCTTTCAAAATTGAAATTCTCTCCAGAAGAGACAGCTGAGTTTGCGACAACCTTGTCTAAAATTGTCGACATGGTGGAATTGTTGGAAGAAGTGGACACAACAGGTGTTGCCCCAACAACGACCATGGCTGACCGCAAGACCGTATTGCGTCCGGATGTTGCTGAAAAAGGGACTGACCGTGACCGCTTGTTTAAAAATGTACCTGAAAAAGATAACTATTACATCAAGGTACCAGCTATCCTAGAAGATGGAGGAGATGCCTAATGTCATTCAACAATAAAACCATTGAAGAGTTGCACGACCTCCTTGTCTCTAAGGAAATTTCGGCAACGGAATTGACCCAAGCAACGCTTTACGATATCAAGGCGCGTGAAGAAGCAGTCAATGCCTTTGTGACAGTGGCAGAAGAAGTGGCTCTTGCGCAAGCCAAGGCCATTGATGAAAAGGGAATTGATGCAGATAACCTCTTGTCAGGGATTCCACTCGCTGTCAAAGACAATATCTCAACAGATGGCATCTTGACTACTGCGGCATCAAAAATGCTCTACAACTACGAGCCAATCTTTGATGCGACAGCTGTTGCCAATGCCAAAGCCAAAGATATGATTGTCATCGGGAAGACCAACATGGATGAATTTGCCATGGGTGGATCTGGAGAAACTTCTTACTATGGACCAACCAAGAATGCTTGGGACCACAGCAAGGTGCCTGGTGGATCTTCTAGTGGTTCAGCAGCTTCTGTCGCTTCAGGGCAAGTCCGTTTGTCTCTTGGTTCAGATACAGGTGGTTCTATCCGTCAACCGGCTGCCTTCAACGGGATTGTTGGTCTCAAACCAACTTATGGAACGGTTTCACGTTTTGGTCTCATTGCCTTTGGTAGCTCACTCGACCAAATTGGACCATTTGCACCAACGGTCAAGGAAAATGCCCTCTTGCTCAATGTCATTGCCAGTGAAGATGCTAAGGATTCAACTTCAGCGCCAGTGCGCGTAGCAGACTTTACTTCTAAGATTGGTCAAGACATCAAAGGCATGAAGATTGCCCTTCCAAAGGAATACCTCGGTGAAGGGATCGACCCAGAAGTCAAAGAAACTATCCTTAATGCGGCCAAACACTTTGAAAAATTGGGAGCAACTGTCGAAGAAGTTAGCCTTCCACACTCTAAATATGGGGTTGCCGTTTACTACATCATCGCTTCATCTGAAGCTTCTTCAAACTTGCAACGTTTCGATGGGATTCGCTATGGTTTCCGTGCAGAAGATGCTAAAAACTTGGATGATATCTACGTGAACACTCGTAGTCAAGGCTTTGGCGATGAGGTCAAACGCCGTATCATGCTTGGTACCTTTAGTTTGTCATCTGGTTACTACGATGCTTACTACAAGAAAGCTGGTCAAGTCCGTACCCTCATTATCCAAGACTTCGAAAAAGTCTTTGCGGATTACGACCTTATCCTTGGTCCAACAGCTCCAAGCGTGGCCTTTGATTTGGATTCGCTCAACCATGATCCGGTTGCCATGTACTTGGCTGACCTCTTGACCATTCCAGTCAACTTGGCAGGTCTTCCAGGGATTTCGATTCCTGCAGGTTTTGCGCAAGGTCTTCCAGTTGGTTTGCAGTTGATTGGTCCTAAGTATTCTGAAGAAACCATCTACCAAGCTGCAGCTGCCTTTGAAGCAACGACGGATTACCACAAGCAACAACCCCTTATTTTCGGAGGTGACAATTAATGAACTTTGAAACAGTCATCGGACTTGAAGTCCACGTTGAATTGAATACAAACTCAAAAATTTTCTCACCAACCTCTGCTCACTTTGGGAACGAGCAAAATGCCAATACCAATGTGATTGACTGGTCTTTCCCAGGGGTGCTTCCTGTCTTGAACAAGGGTGTTGTGGATGCTGGTATCAAGGCTGCTTTGGCGCTGAATATGGATATCCACCAGCACATGCACTTTGACCGTAAGAACTATTTCTACCCTGATAATCCAAAGGCCTACCAAATTTCGCAATTTGACGAGCCAATCGGATATAACGGTTGGATTGAAGTGCAAATTGGAAGACGGCTCAACTAAGAAAATCGGGATTGAACGTGCCCACTTGGAAGAAGATGCCGGTAAGAATACGCATGGAACAGATGGCTTCTCTTACGTAGACCTTAACCGTCAAGGGGTTCCATTGATCGAAATCGTATCTGAAGCAGATATGCGTTCTCCAGAAGAAGCTTACGCCTATTTGACAGCTTTGAAAGAAGTCATCCAGTACACTGGTATTTCAGACGTCAAGATGGAAGAAGGATCTATGCGTGTGGATGCTAACATTTCCCTTCGCCCATACGGTCAAGAGGAATTTGGTACCAAGACTGAGTTGAAGAACTTGAACTCTTTCTCAAACGTCCGTAAAGGTCTTGAATACGAAGTGCAACGCCAAGCGAAAATCTTGCGTTCAGGTGGTGTCATTCGTCAAGAAACACGCCGTTACGATGAAGCCAACAAGAGCACTATTCTTATGCGTGTCAAAGAAGGAGCAGCGGATTACCGTTACTTCCCAGAACCAGACCTTCCCTTGTTTGAAATCTCAGATGAGTGGATCGAGGAAATGCGTACTGAGTTGCCAGAGTTTCCAAAAGACCGTCGTGCTCGCTATGTGACAGAGCTTGGCTTGTCTGACTATGATGCCAACCAATTGACGGCTACTAAGGTCACATCTGACTTCTTCGAAGCAGCCGTAGCCCTTGGCGGAGACGCTAAACAAGTGTCTAACTGGCTCCAAGGTGAAGTGGCTCAATTCTTGAACGCAGAAGGTAAAACGCTTGAAGAAATCAAGTTGACACCAGAAAACTTGGTAGAAATGATTGCCATCATCGAAGATGGAACCATCTCTTCTAAGATTGCCAAGAAAGTCTTCGTTCATTTGGCGAAAAACGGTGGCGGTGCGCGTGAATACGTCGAAAAAGCTGGATTGGTACAGATTTCAGACCCTGAAGTCTTGATCCCAATCATCCACCAAGTCTTTGCAGATAATGAAGCAGCCGTAGCCGACTTCAAGTCAGGGAAACGGAATGCGGACAAGGCCTTCACAGGCTTCCTCATGAAAGCAACCAAAGGCCAAGCCAACCCACAAGTAGCCCTCAAGTTACTTGCTCAAGAATTGGCTAAGTTGAAAGAAGAGTAATAGATAAAGAACCAGCCGAAAGGTTGGTTTTTTCTTTGCAGGGTATACAAAAACTCCTACGAATCGACTCGTTAGGAGTTTTTGAAAAAGACTAAGTGACTTTAGAAATGAGGAAGAGCTGAAGCAACCTTCATTTCTTCAGGAACAGTGACAATAACTTGATGAGCTTTTAAATGATATTTATCAATAATCCATTGACGAAGTTTTTCTTTAGAGACATTAGCAGTTCCTCGGAATTCATGTCCGTTATCATGGACAGTCCAGTCTCCCATTTTTCTTAAAATCAGTATTCTTAAGTAAGTCAGGGTATTGATCTAGCTCTTTAAGATGAACAATGGTAAAGGTATTACTATTACGTACAATGACGTTTTTCTTTAAAGCCTTACTAAAGTACCAGAAGAGCATAGCAACAGCACTAACTCCAACAACAAGTCCAGCAAAAGCAATTAAAAACTGTATGAAATTCATAATATTGCCTCCTTATGAGACATAGTATACTCTTTATCTAAAGCGTTTTCAAGCAAAAGATAACTTATTACTTTCCGTAGTATTATGGAAAAAGAATGCGTTTTCATGTTATTTATGGAGTTTATAATAGAAGTATCAAAGTCAGGAGGAAAAACGATGACTACTTTTAAAGATGGATTTTTATGGGGTGGTGCTGTAGCTGCTCATCAACTTGAAGGTGGATGGCAAGAAGGTGGTAAGGGTATCAGTGTTGCTGATGTCATGACAGCTGGTCGCCATGGAGTTGCCCGTGAAATTACACCAGGTGTTTTGGAAGGTAAATATTATCCAAACCATGAGGCCATAGATTTTTACCATCGTTACAAAGGTGATATAGCGCTTTTTGCTGAAATGGGATTTAAGTGCTTCCGAACATCAATTGCTTGGACACGTATTTTCCCAAAGGGTGATGAATTAGAGCCCAATGAAGAAGGGTTGCAATTTTATGATGATCTTTTTGATGAGTGCTTGAAGCATGGAATTGAACCTGTAATTACTTTATCCCATTTTGAGATGCCTTATCATTTGGTTACAGAATATGGTGGGTGGAAAAATCGCAAATTGATTGATTTCTTTGTTCGCTTTGCAGAAGTCGTATTCAAACGTTATAAAGATAAAGTTAAATACTGGATGACCTTCAATGAAATCAATAATCAGGCCAATTACCAGGAAGATTTTGCACCATTTACGAACTCAGGTATTGTATACGAGGAAGGTGACGACCGAGAAGCTATTATGTATCAAGCAGCACACTATGAGTTAGTAGCCTCTGCTCGAGCAGTAAAAATTGGCCATGAAATCAATCCAGATTTTCAAATTGGTTGTATGATTGCGATGTGTCCTATTTATCCTGCAACTTGTAATCCTAAAGACATTTTAATGGCCATGAAGGCTATGCAAAAACGTTATTACTTTACTGACGTACATGTTTTTGGTAAATATCCTGAACACATTCTCAAGTATTGGGAACGTAAAGGAATTTCAGTTGATTTTACAGATCAAGATAAAGAGGATTTACTTGGAGGAACAGTAGACTATATTGGATTTAGTTACTATATGTCTTTTGCTATCGATTCTCATCGTGAGAATAATCCTCATTTCGATTATCTTGAAACGGAAGATTTGGTCAAAAATAATTATGTTCAGGCATCTGAGTGGGAGTGGCAAATTGACCCAGAGGGCTTACGTTATGCATTAAACTGGTTTACGGATCATTATCATTTACCACTATTTATTGTTGAAAATGGTTTTGGTGCTATAGACCAAGTTGAAGCAGATGGCATGGTTCATGATGATTATCGAATTGATTACCTAGGTGCCCATATTCGTGAAATGAAAAAAGCTGTAGTTGAAGATGGCGTTGATTTAATGGGCTATACACCTTGGGGCTGTATTGACCTGGTTTCAGCCGGTACCGGTGAGATGAGGAAACGTTACGGATTTATCTATGTGGATAAAGATGATGATGGACAGGGAAGTTATGAACGATCACCGAAGAAATCATTTAATTGGTATAAAGAAGTTATTGCATCTAATGGTGCAACGGTAGAATAAAATTAAGAAGCTGGGCGTATTCCCAGCTTCTTTAGTAAACATAGGAGAATAAATATGATTGGTAGCATTGCAGCAATTTTAACAACATTTGCCTTTTTACCACAAGTTGTGCGTGTGGTAAAAACAAAAGATACTGAATCAATTGCCTTAGGGATGTATGTGATGCAGGTTATTGGTATTGCTTTGTGGCTTGCCCATGGCCTTCATATTGGTGACTTACCTTTGATTTTGGCTAATAGTGTTTCCTTTTTACTATCTGGGATTATTTTGATTTATAAATTGAAGTACAAATAATTATTTTCCGTATCGTTGAGGAAAAATCAGCAATGGTAATTGTAAGCGTTTTACTTTATAATTAAAATGTAAATAAGAAATAACCCAATCAGGTATCAATTTGATGGGATTAGATTAAAGGAGAAAATCTTATGGCAAAAGCGTTGATTATTTGTGCGGCAGGAATGTCTTCATCACTCATGGCGAAGAAAACAACGGAGTTTCTAAAGGGAAAAGGTCAGGATATAGAGGTTGACGCTATTAGTGCTACTGAAGGCGGAAAAGCTATTGCAGCATCAGAGTTTGATTTGTACCTTGTAAGTCCTCAAACAAAAATGTATTTTAAACAGTTTGAAGAAGCAGGTGCTAAAGTCGGAAAACCAGTTGTTCAAATTCCACCGCAAGCTTATATTCCAATTCCAATGGGAATTGAAAAAATGGCTAATTTAATTGTAGAAAACATCTAATCTTTGATAAAGAAATAATGTTAATAACAAGGTTTGATTAATATTATCTATTAACTAAATTATAAATGATTCATAATATGACTTATGCTCAATAAAAAGAATTTAAGGTGTGAAAATATCCTATAATAGAAGGTGAGAATATCATTTTTAGGAGGATATGAGAGTGTCAAATACTAGAGAAAAAGGCATCCTTCAATTCTTGTTAAAGCACAGGGAACGTTATGTTACAAGTAAGGAACTTGCTGAATACTTGTCCTGTTCGGATAGAACTGTACGTAATCACTTGAAATCAATTGATCAAACCTTAAACCTTCAAGGTGTTAGCTTAGTGTCAAAACAAGGACAAGGCTATCGACTAATTTTTGAAAGTCAAGAAGTTTGCCAAACCTTTCGTCTAATCTATGAATTAGGCAACGATTATAGTACAAAAACGTCTATGTCTCAAGGTGATGATCGTCTAGCCTTCATTTTAAATAAGCTCTTGTTTGAACAGGTTCCGGTTCTTTTTGATGATTTAGTTGAGGAGCTATATGTTAGTCGATCAACTTTATGTAATGATTTTAAAAAGATTCGCCAGATGCTAGCTGACTACAGCCTAACTATAGAAAGTAGAGCGAATAAAGGTGTCTACGTTTCTGGTGAAGAACGAGACAAACGTCGCTTTATTATGAGTTATTTCTTGGAGAACCAGTTTTTTAAAGCACTACACTCTTATGTGAAGTCAAATTTTTTTGACCAAAATCTTCCATTAGAGGAATTGGCAAAGATTGTTTTAGAAGAATGTCAGGAAGCTAATCTGAAGTTATCGGATTTTGTTTTACAAAATTTAGTTGTTCATATAGCTTTAGCAATAGGCCGTATCAAGTCTGGTTTTGAAATTAGTAACTTAGATTGTCAGATGGCAGTTAACGACATCGAACGTCGGGTTGCTAAGAAGATTCTTTCAAGAGTTAGTAAGGTAACCAATCAAGAATTTCCAGTTCAAGAAATCGATTATATTACCTTACATCTGTTAGCTAAAAGTCAGTTACCCCAAAACAACCAAACAGAGTTTTCTAAAGAGGCACTGAGAGACTCGGTGGTCCAAAGCTTTAAAACCTTAGGGTTAGATGATATATATCACTTTTCTTCGGATTTTCAGCTTATTGAGAGCCTTATAACTCATTTGATGACCTTACAGGTACGTTTAGCCAGTCATATTAATCTTAGTAATCCATTGGTAGATGAGGTTAAACAGAATTATAGTGATGTATTCTTCATGACCAAGGAAATTCTTGCAAATATGGAAGCTTTTTCACAGGCTACTATATCTGACGATGAAATAGTTTATGTCTGTCTTCATTTCTTGGCTGCTATCGAACGTCGAAAAGAAAACCATAAATTTTCAGTATTGGCGATTTGTGCGACAGGATTTGGAGCTGCTCAAATGCTTAAAAATCGTCTTGAATCTGAGCTTGGGAATCGTATAGAGGTGGTTGATGTCATAGGTTACTATGAGTTGAACCAAGAAAAAATAGACGGTATTGATTTTATTGTATCGGCTGTTGATTTATCAAACCTTTACTTTCAGATACCAGTTTTTACAGTGAGTGTTTTTCTTAAAACCGAAGAAATATCTCAGATCCGTCAGGCTATGGACCAGATGCAAGTTTCGAGAATTGGAAATCGTTCAGAAGTAGCTCGGATTAAAGACGATAATTTTAAACAATACTTTAGTCAAGATAACTTCTTTGTATGGACGAAATGCGATAAAACACGACTATTGGAAGAAATGGCTGAAGGTCTATCTGTCGGTGAATCAGATGATTTCAAACAATCTTTACTTTACGAAATTAAACAGCGTGAGGACTTAAGTTCTGTCGTCTTTTCCCAAAGAGTTGCAGTTCCACATCCCATTAGACCATTGGGGAAAGAAGTTAAAGTATCAGTTGCTATCTGTCAAGAACCTATATCTTGGGATAATCAAAGTTCACATATTCAACTTGTTTTTCTTTTATCACCATCATTATATGGTAATGATGGGTTGAAGGATGTGACGAAGAAAATAGTTTCCTTAACAGAAAATGATGACTTACAAAAGCAATTAATCAATTGCAAGGATTTTGAAGATTTTATTACAATATTTGAAAAAATAACATAGGAGGTTCATATGAATCAAGAAGAACTACAGGTTGCAGCCTTTGAAATTATTCTTCATTCAGGTACTGCTAGAACAGAAATTCATGAAGCGTTTGCCGATATGCGAGAAGGTCGTTTTGACGAAGCAGAAGCTAAGTTAGAACATTCAAATGAAGAAATTTTAGAAGCACACCATGCACAAACAAAACTTTTGCAAGACTATGCAAGTGGTGTAGAAATTAAGATTGAAATTATCATGGTCCATGCTCAAGACCATTTAATGACTACAATGACTCTATTGGAAGTGGCAAAAGAAATGCTGGTTCTTCATAGAAAGGTTGGTTAAGCATATATAGTTAAACAAGGAGGAAGACAATGACAAAAAAAGAACAACTAGAAATCGAGCGTCAACGTCGGGAGACAGCATTAAAAAATACTTTCTTTAATCGCTACCTTCTTCTACGTTATACAATAGCACTCTTCTTTTTTGGCAATATTTATTGGCTTTTGAATCAATTTATTCGTCCTTCTTTTGTTATTGTTCTCCCTATCACACTAATTGTATTAGCGATTTTGGCTACTGTTGAGCAGTTTCGATTGTATGGCAAGCGTGATGAACGTTTGAAGGTGACTCAGATGTTTATCCGCTCACAGGCAGTTATTCAGATGGGACTACTTGTTCTAACTTGGACGAGCTTGTTCACAACTCTTTTCCCAATTTTTGAAAATAATCAAGCTGCACGTTTCTTCGTTTTCGTTATTCTTTTACTAGGTTTTGGCCTATGCTTGTTAAATCTTAAAAGAATTCAAGAAATATATGAACGTAAAGATAAGGCTTATCAACGCTTTATCCAGTTAGAAAAGAGTTCTGTGACCTTATAACATCTTTTAAAAGGATTGCTATTGAAATAAATATAAAATTATTATTAAGGAGGTCCGATTATGGATCAACAAAACGGATTGTTTGGTTTCCTTGAAAATCATGTCATGGGACCAATGGGAAAACTTGCCCAGTTTAAAGTTGTACGTGCAATCACGGCAGCAGGTATGGCAGCTGTACCATTTACTATTGTAGGGTCAATGTTCTTGGTATTTAGTATTCTGCCACAAGCCTTCTCATTCTGGCCAATTGTAGCTGATATTTTCTCAGCTTCATTTGATAAGTTTACTTCTCTATACATGGTTGCTAACTATGCTACTATGGGTTCTCTCTCACTTTACTTTGTTCTCTCACTTGCTTATGAGTTAACCAAAATCTATGCAGAAGAAGAAGATCTAAATATGAATCCTCTAAACGGTGCTCTTCTTTCGCTCATGGCTTTTATCATGACAGTTCCACAAATCATTTTTGACGGTGGAATGATGAAGGCTGTAGGTAGCCTAAAAGAAGGTGCAGTCGTTGTTGACGGTTGGGCAATGGGTAATGGAGTAACTCGCTTTGGTACAACTGGTATTTTCACAGCTATTATCATGGCTATTGTGACAGTCCTTATTTATCGTACATGTGTAAAACGTAATTGGGTTATTAAAATGCCTGAAGCTGTTCCAGAAGGAGTTTCACGTGGATTTACAGCCTTGATTCCAGGATTCGTCGTTGCATTTGTAGTTATCTTTATTAATGGTGCACTCGTAGCGTTGGGAACTGACATCTTTAAAGTTATTGCTATTCCATTTGGGTTTGTTGCTAACCTAACTAACTCATGGATTGGATTAATGATTATTTATCTTTTAACTCAGCTTCTCTGGATTGTAGGGATTCATGGAGCTAATATTATCTTTGCTTTCGTTAACCCTATCGCACTTGCTAATATGGCAGAGAATGCTGCTGGTGGACACTATGCTGTAGCTGGTGAATTTTCTAACATGTTTGTTATCGCTGGTGGATCAGGTGCAACTCTTGGTTTGTGTCTCTACATTGCTTTTGCTGCCAAGTCAGAGCAACTAAAAGCGATTGGACGTGCCTCAGTTGTTCCAGCATTATTTAACATTAATGAACCATTGATTTTTGGTTTGCCAATTATCTATAATCCAGCATTAGCGATTCCATTTATCTTGGCGCCAATGGTTACAGCTACTATTTACTACTTTGTTAATGCATTGCATTTGATTAATCCTGTTATTGCACAGGTTCCATGGCCAACCCCAGTGGGAATCGGAGCTTTCTTAGGAACTGCAGATCTCCGTGCTGTCCTAGTTGCTCTTGTCTGTGCTGTTGCCGCCTTCCTTGTTTATTTCCCATTTATTCGTGTCTACGATAAGAAATTGTTGAAAGAAGAACAAGAAGCTTAATTTTTGATTAAAGATCTCAACTCTGGTTGAGGTCTTTTTTGTTATACTAGTGATATTAAATTAAGCATCTTTTAAACAGGAGAAACCCCATGAACAAATTCTTAAGATTCCTATTTATCCTTGTCATCCTTGCCATGACTGGTGCCATTATTTTTCAGCTATTCTTTCCCACCTATATGGGAAGTCATTCGGGCTACGGTATTTCGGTTGGATGGCAGAGGGAGATTGGTATTTGGAATGTGGCGGTTCTGGTCATCCTCCTTGCCGTTAACATCAAGTACGATTGGTTTTATCTGAGAGCCGTTCTGCTTGCTTTGATTCTGGGAGGCCTAGGTATTGGAACAAATCATTTCCTTAGCTATCTTCAATATCATCACTCTGTTAATGCTGTTGGAGCTTTTGAGAATTATCTTTTAGTCCTTGGCTGGATTGTCGGTTGGTGGCTGGAAAATTCTTCAAGAAAAACAGTTTAATTTTTCTGAAGTTATCGCCTGGCTGGCAACTCCCTGTGTTATAATAAATAGGCATTATCATAATCGAGGAAAACACATGTCTAAACAATTAAAAGGTAGTCTGATGGTCATAACTGCTGGGATTGCCTGGGGAATCTCAGGGGTTTCTGGTCAATACCTGATGTCTCATGGGGTTAATGTCAATCTTTTGACGAGTTTACGTTTGATTCTAGCTGGGACCTTACTAACGGCTTCGGTCTTTTTTAGGCAGCGAGACAAATTAGTACAAGCCATTCAAGATAGGAAAACCTTAGTAAGTATCGCCTTATTTGCTCTCTTTGGTCTGGTCTTGAATCAGTATGCCTATCTCAGTGCTATTCAGTACACCAACGCTGGAACTGCGACAGTCTTACAGTATGTCACGCCAGTCCTTATTCTGGCTTTTGTGTGTGCAAAGAACCGCAGATTTCCAACGGTCTCAGAGTTAGTGGCGATTATCATGGCTATTGCGGGAACCTTTATTATCGCCACGCATGGTCAGGTGACAGAGTTGGCTATCACACCTATTGGCTTGTTCTGGGGCCTCTTCTCGGCAGTAACCTATGCACTCTATATCTTACTGCCTGCTAAAGCTATTGAAAAGTGGGGCAGTCTGATTGTCATCGGTCTAGGAATGTTACTCGGTGGTCTAATCTTTCCGATTGCTATCCAAGCCTGGAAGTATGAGTTACCCTTGACTGGTGGCAATCTTTTAGCACTCTTTGGGTTGGTCTTCATCGGGACAGTTTTTGCTTATACAGTTTTCCTCAAGGGAACAACCATGGTTGGCGCTGTAAAAGGAAGTCTTCTGGCATCGGTAGAACCAGTGGCATCGGTCATTTTAACGGTCTTAATCATGGGTGACCACTTCTTTGCCATTGATGTGCTTGGAATGATTTTAATTGTTCTTGCTGTTATCCTCATTTCGCTTAAGGATTTAGTAGCCCTTAAAAAACAAGAGAAAATTCAAAGATAAAGATAGAGCCCAAGTGATTGTGGTTCTTTTTCGATACCTGCATGTCAAAGATGTTCTTAAAAAATAGGACTTAAGTCCCACACATAAACCTTAAAAATATGGTAAAATAAGAGGTAAACTAACATTTTGGAGAGAAAATGAGTATAGACGATTACAGGCCCCATTTTATGGTGGAGGCTGTTTATGATTTGAAACCTGACCAGCTACGTGAACACGGTATTCGTGCTGTCTTGGTCGATTTGGATAATACCTTGATTGCTTGGAACAACCCTGATGGGACTCCTGAGCTACGTGCTTGGTTAGATGAGATGACAGAGGCTGACATTCCAGTGGTTGTGGTCTC
>ENA-OQBV01001334-OQBV01001334.1-human-gut-metagenome-genome-assembly--contig:-NODE-1334-length-12273-cov-3.160711_pt1 | contig 12273 bp, 10 predicted proteins | sample MGYA00242750_ERZ504559 | MGnify/ENA primary metagenome ERZ504559 (study PRJEB26092, sample SAMD00036230) | human gut metagenome | host: Homo sapiens | study: EMG produced TPA metagenomics assembly of...
CGGACGGTAAGTATCAAGTTACTTTAAGTGATGAGGGGGAAATCTGCATTATTCCGTGAATTGGAATCATAAAGAAGCCATAAAGCCATCTTTATTAGGTATTAATGCCAATGTGGTTTGGCGTGACCAATTGGCATTGGGTGATATAACAACTGCTGAACAGGATACGGTGTGGCATCCTGTGTATGGAGAACGTAGCACCATTAAAGATCGGTATAAAGCTTGGTCGGTAGTCATTAATCGTCGCACTCCCGTGAAAAATTGGTTTTGGATGTGCGTGCATACAATGAAGGTATCGCATTCCGTTATCGGTTTCCCGGTGGACAATATTTGAAGATCACCGATGAATTCACAGAATATACTTTACCGGAAGGAACGAAGGCTTATTTCACTGCTAGGGCCCAAACTCCCTATGAATGTTTACCGTTGGAAGGATGGTCCGGTGAATCAGATCGCCCATTGCTTCTGATATTGCCTGGAGGCCCTTATGTATGTTTGGGCGAAGCACAAGTGGTGGACTATGTGCGTACTAAATTTAAATTATCTGTTGAAAAAAAGAATACTATTCAATCTGCCATGTACGGTCCTGTAGAAGATATTGCGCCTTATCATACTCCTTGGAGAGTGATTATGTGTGCCGATAAACCGGGGCAGATATTGGAACACAACGATTTAATTTTAAATCTGAATCCTTCTTGTAGAATAAAAGATACTTCGTGGATAAAACCCGGAAAAGTGATGCGTGAGGTGACCTTGACAACAGAAGGAGGGAAAGCATTGGTGGATTTTGCAGTAAAACGCAATCTGCAATATATTCATTTTGACGCTGGGTGGTATGGATTTGAATATGACAAGGCATCTGATGCCACTACCGTGACATTGGATCCTCGTAGAAATCCGAATGTGAATGCTTTGAATCTGAAAGAAGTGGTAGCTTATGCAAAAAAACGGGGAATAGGAGTTATCCTGTATGTCAATCAACGTGCATTGCAACAACAATTGGATGAAATTCTTCCATTGTATAAATCTTGGGGGATAGCAGGTCTTAAATTCGGTTTTGTACAAGTCGGTTCACAAGTGTGGACCAAATGGATGCATGAGGCGGTAAAAAAATGTGCTGACTATGGTTTGATGGTTGATATACATGATGAATACCGTCCTACGGGATTCAGTCGTACATATCCTAATCTGATGACTCAGGAAGGTATTCGTGGTAATGAGGAATTTCCGGATGCAACCCATAATGTCACTCTTCCTTTTACCCGATTTTGTGGCAGGAGCGGCAGATTATACCATTTGTTATTATCGTCAGGATTTCGGCCGTTTGAATACGGATAAGGATAATTATGGAGTTCCCCGTTCAAAGTCCATTCAGACCACTCCTGCGCATCAGTTGGCGTTGGCGGCTGTTTATTATAGTCCGCTGCAATATATGTATTGGTATGATAAACCATCGGATTCTCAAGATGAACCCGAATTGAAATTCTTTGATGATATTTATACTACGTGGGACGACACTAAAGTATTACAAGGTGAAATCGGGCAATTTATCACTATAGCCCGTCGTAAAGGGGAAGAGTGGTTTATTGGTTCGATAACGAATAATGAGGCGCGTGCATTGCCGGTAAGTTTGGATTTTCTTCCTGAGGGGAAAAATTATGTTGCAGAGATTTATACAGATGGGGAGAGGTCAATAAAGACACGTACCAAAGTAAAATGTTCTCGATATAGAGTAAATTCAATGACAAAATTGAATTTTGAATTGAAAGCGTCAGGCGGTTCCGCTGTGCGCCTGATACCAGAAAAGGACGTAAATAAGAAATTAGGAAACTACAAGAAACAAAAATTATGATTCCGGAAAATAATAGGTTACAACGAATTTTTTTTATATTTATAGGTTTGATCTTGACTTGTCGGACATTCGGAATGGATATCTGTGATAAAGTGGATGAGGACAAGAATTATATTGATTTGGTGAATCCTTTTGTTGACAGTCATCGTTCCCGGTGGTTTTTCTTTAGTTCAGCGTGTCGTCCGTTTGGTATGGTCAGTCTCAGTCCTGATACGGATACCGAGCACTCTTGGGGATCGGGATATCTATATGGCTCAAAACAAATACGTTGTTTCAGCCATGTTCATAATTGGCAGATGTCCGGAGTGGCAGTGATGCCCACTGTTGGAGAATTTAAAGGACATTTAGGAATGAACGCCTATCAGTCGGCCTTTACTCATGACGGAGAAATAGCTAAGCCGGGGTATCATAAAGTGAGGCTGACAGACTATGATATAACGGCGGAACTGACCTCTACTATGCGTGTAGGTTTTCATTGTTATACTTTTCCGAAAAGTGATTCCAGTTATATTCTATTCGATACGGGAGCTTTTCTGGCACATGGGCCTACGGCCTATTCGGAAGTATGGAAAGTAAGTGACAAGGAAATTGCCGGATGGGAAATTATGGAACGTACGGGACGCCGTCCTAAGGATACACCTGTCTATTTTTACGCACAATTGAGCAAACCGATGGATGAAATAGTGTCTTGGCGTGAGGGGCGGCTGGAACCTGACAGTAATCCGGAAAGAATATCGGGTAAGAATGCCGGTATGGCAGTTCGGTTTAAAACAAGAAACGACGAAAAAGTAATGCTGAAAGTCGCGATTTCGTATGTCAGTGTAGAACAGGCACGTAAGAATATGCTGGCAGAACTTCCGGGTTGGGATTTTGAGCAAGTGAAACAGGCCTCTTTTTCTGAATGGAATGATTGGCTTGGAAGGATAGAAGTGGAAGGCGGTAGCAGAGAACAGCAAATAAAACTCTATACGGATTTGTGGCATGCCTTATTGGGACGCCATGTAGTCAGTGATGCCGATGGACATTATATGGATATGACTTCCGACTTTCCGCGCATACGGCAAATTCCTTTAGGAGAAGATGGAAAACCTTTGTATAATCATCATAACTTTGATGCATGGTGGGGGAGTCATTGGTCACTAAACATACTCTGGTCTATGGCATATCCTGAAGTTATGGATAATTTCTGTAATACAATGACAGATATGTATCAAAACGGAGGTCTGATTCCCCGTGGACCATCAGGAGGAAATTATACGTATGTGATGATTGGCGATCCGGCTGTCTCTTTTTTCGCTTCAGCCTATAATAAAGGAATCTGTAATTATGATGCGGAACTGGCCTATGAAGGTTTGCGAAAGAATGCTTTTGTGGGAGGGATTCGCGACCACGCCGGTTATGAGCATAGCAAGACCGCCCATTCCGGCGGTATGAAATATTATGAAGAACGGGGGTATGTGCCTGACGGACGGAAAGACGTTGAAGGGATGCATATTACCGGAGCTTCCATGACATTGGAATATGCCTATCAGGATTGGTGTTTGGCTCAGATGGCGAAAACAATGGGAAAATTACAGGATTATGAGTTTTTTATGAAACGATCAAAGAATTATCGTCACCTTTGGAATCCGGAGAGTGGCTATATGCAGCCTCGTGGAATAGATGGCGACTGGTTGCCTTGTTTTGACCCGTTGGAGTTGACGGAAAAAGGAGGATTCTGCGAGAGTAATTCTGCTATTTATTCACACTATGTTCCGCACGATATGACAGGACTGATAGAACTTTATGGAGGTGCTGACAAATATATTGAAAGATTGAATGCGAATTTTGAAAAAAGTGAACCGTATGGATTTTTCCGTTCTAATAAAACAAAGGAAGGAAATTGGACAGACTATGGCAATCAACCGGGGACTGGAATGGCCCATTTGTTTAACTATGCAGGCGCACCTTGGCTTACTCAGAAATGGGTACGTAAGGTCAAGGCCGCTTATAGTGATGTGACCCCTTATGGAGGTTATCGGGATGATGAGGACCAGGGGCAGATGGGAGCGTTAGGTGTCCTGATGGCTATCGGATTGTTTGAAGTAGATGGCGGCTGTGCGGAAAAGCCTTTTTATGAGATCACGTCTCCACTTTTTGATAAGGTTACTATTCATTTGGACAACCGTTATTATCCCGGCAAGACATTTCAAATTATAACGGTAGGAAACTCGGCTGATAATATGTACATTCAGCGTGCTTCCTTTAATGGAAAAAAGTGGAATAAATGTTGGTTTTATCATGAGGATTTTATTAAAGGAGGTACTTTGGAGTTACAATTAGGAACAACACCCAATAAAAAATGGGGTATAGAAGAATTTCCTCCTTCCTCTGTGTCTTCAGATAAAGATTGAAAATCGGAATGAATCATCTTGTGGTTTCTAACGAAATCAACGGAGCTTGTCATACCTGGACACCGATAAAGAATCTGTGTACACATAAAATAGATGTAAACAGATTCTTTACCAGTGTTTTAATGAAGGGCTGTATGTATTGCAGTTTGAATGCTCTTATCATTTTTATTTGTGATACTAACAGGAGGGATTAGGCCGATGAATTGTAATTGTATTACGGTGCAATTTCAAATCGTCCGTGCAGTCTGATATCTGTAGAAGAGGAGCCGATCATTACTTTAAACTTACCCGGTTCCACACGGAAATTCATATTCTTGTCCCATAATCCTAAATCTTGTGGACGCAATCTGAAATGGACCATTTGCTCTTCTCCGGCTTCCAGACTGATACGCTCAAAACCACGTAGGACTTTGGTATAGGTAGTGACGCTGCTGACTTCATCCCGCAAATAAAGTTGTACCACTTCATCTCCTTTTATTTTTCCTGTATTCTTGATTTTACAACTTATATTTATATCTCCTTGTACTCCTTGACGTAATGGCGAGATCTTCAAATCACCATAACTGAAAGTCGTATAGCTTAAACCATGGCCGAAAGGATAGAGTACTCCATAAACAGATGTGGAAGAACTTTCATCCGATCCCGGTTTGAAAGGAAAAGCAAAGGGAATCTGTCCTACAGATTTTGGGAAAGTCACGGCAAGCCTTCCTCCCGGATTATAATCTCCGAACAAAGCTTCTGCCACGGCTTGGCCGCAGAATTCCCCAGGGAACCAGGCGTGCAGAATGGCAGGTACATGGGCTGCTGCATAGTTTATGGAAGAAGCGCGTCCGTCGAGCAGCACTAAAACGACCGGTTTTCCGGTTGCACAGACAGCTTTTAAAAGTTCTTCCTGCCTTCCGGGAAGATTAAGGCTGGTCCGTGAACGATCTTCTCTGACTGTCAGTTCGTTGCCGCCTAATACCATCACTACCACTTCGGCTTGTTTGGCTGCATGAATGGCTTTCCTCCATTAATCGAGCTTCCTCTGTTGTTTTCGGGAAATCAAGAACTTGCACTTTCAGGAAAATGAGGATCTATGATATCACATCCTTTTCTATAAATCACTTCTGTATGGGGCAATCGTTCTTTTATGCCTTGGTAAACGGTTTTTAATAGGCGCATTGGCAGGGCCGTACCGGCAAATCAATTGAGTCCGTTCATCGGCATTGGGACCGATAACAGCGATAGAACGGAGCGATTTGGATAAAGGAAGCAGATTCATTTCATTTTTTAATAATACAAGTGACTGACGGGCTGCTTCCAATGATACAGCCTGATGTTCCTTGCTATGGACGATTTGTTCCGCTTGTTTACCATTACCCCGATAGGGATTGTCAAATAATCCCAGCCAGAATTTGACACGAAGTATCTCGGCTACCCGTTTGTCAAGAGTTTCCTGAGAGATTTTACCGTCGGCAACAGCTTTACGAAGAGGCAAGATAAAATCAGCAGGCGGAGTGAAATGGGTACGGATATTCAGTCCTGCATTGACAGCCTGCGCTATTCCGTCTTCGTATGTATTCGCCACTTTATGTTTACTGGAGATAAATTCCACAGCTTCACTGTCCGATACGACATATCCTTTAAATCCCCATTCCTGACGTAATATTTCAGTCAGGAAATGATAACTTCCCGTAATGGGCTCTCCGTCATAGTCATTATAAGAACTCATCACTCCCAATGCTCCGGCTTCTTGAAATGCCATCCGGAAAGGTTCTATATATAAGGTACGCATTTCTCGTGGAGCTACGTGTGGATCAGTCCGCGTCTTTCCGTCACGCCCACCTACCGGAATGCTATAAACTGCAAAATGCTTTGGAGTAGCCACCAGGTTATGTTTTTGCAGACTGGTAATCATTTGTTTTCCCAGTTCTCCTACTAAATAAGGATCTTCTCCGTATGTTTCCACGCATCTTCCCCAGCGAGGATCTTGGGCGATATCAAGGATAGGAGAATAGATATTGGTATACCCCAGCGCTACAGCTTCTTTGGCTTCCACTTCACCGATACGGGCTATCAGCTCTTTATTCCAAGTAGCGCCCTGTCCGCATTGGGCGGGGAAATAAGTTGCCCGGTCATGACATAATCCGCGAATACCTTCATTGGTGAAATCTACGGGATGCCTAAACGTGTTTCTTCTACAAACCAGCGTTGAATGGCATGCTTGGCATCCACATGTTTGGTGTAGGGAAAAGAATATTCGGACTTGAAAGTTCCCAGTCCGTTATGTTCTTCATCTATGTTCCCTATTCCGTCTTTCCATACCTCTGTTTTCCAATTGTCTTGGGGCAGGGCATCTTTCAGTACACGTCCTGAACCATAGAGGGTAGCCATCTGGCAACTTTTTCTTCCAATGTCATTTGTGAGAGCAAGTCTTGTACCCTCTCTTCCAGTGGGGCTTTAGGATTTTCATATAGATCCATTTTTCCATTCTTGTTGAAATCTATCCATCCTTTGTGATAAATTCCATCCGGCGTATCTCCTGATACTTGTGTACAAAACAGGAAAGAGGCTACTGTAAATAAAGTGTGTTTATTCATGTTATCTAGGTTTTGTATATATGCTTAATACGTACAAAGATAGAATTTTACTCATCTCTCCGGAAGATATTCATAACTAAAGTTGAGTGTTTCTTGATTGTGATTCGTCTTTGTAATAAAAGTGAAGATAACTATGAAACATGTATTTTTATTTGGAATATTCGGTTGGTTCTTATCATTTACGCTTGTCGCACAAACAGGAATCTGGCAATGGTCCGTACCCGTTCGTAATTTTAGCACTCATCCCAAGAATCCTGAGTCAAGGGCTTACTTGTGGATTCCCAGTCAGTGTGAACAAGTAAAAGCAATCTTGGTTGCCCAACACAATATGGAGGAAATTTCTATCCTTGAAGATGAGGTTTTCCGGCAGCGTATGGCTGAACTTGATGTTGCTCAAATATGGGTATGTCCTTCTTTCAATCACGGATTTGATTTTACGGATGGGGCATGGGAAACTTTGGATGGTCTTTTGGCAGATCTTGCTGAAGAATCTGGATATAAAGAGTTGTCTACAGCTCCTTTAATAGCTATAGGACATTCGGCAGCTGCTAGTTGGCCTTATTATCTTGCAGCCTATAAACCGGAACGTACATTGGCATGTATTTCTGTCAGTGGTCAATGGCCATATCATCGTGATAAGTGGTTATGTCCAGATATTTGGGGTGAGCGTAACATCAATAAAATCCCTTGTCTGGAAACCATGGGAGAATATGAATCAGCACATACATGGAGCAATGAGGGTTTGAAAGAACGTAAGGAACATCCATTGCTACCTTTAAGTATGTTGGCCTGTCCTGCTGAAGGCCACTTTGCCTATACCCCGGAAAAAGCACAATATATAGCTCTTTATATTAAAAAGGCAATGTACTATGGACATGTGGATCCGACAAAGGAAGGATGGTTGATGGAGCGATGGAAAAAAAATGAAAAACCTTCTTGTATTCCGGCACCGGTAAATCAATTTAAAGGTGATCCTGCACAAGCTTTTTGGTTTTTTGATCGTGAGATGATAGAGGCTACTTTGGCGTATCAATCCCGATATTACAATATGAAGCCACAATTGGTAAGTGTGTCTCAAAACGGAAAAACAGTATCCCAACAGAATACTCATTTACAAGTTCACCCGGCTTTTATGCCACAGGAAGATGGTATCACATTTCAATTGACTCCTGTTTTCTGGATACTGTTCCAGGAGAAAGCCCCCGACTTTCCAATTGGACTGATTTACCTGTCGGAGCATCTATTGGTCATGCCGGAAAATCCCCTGTCTTGCAGATGATTACCGGTCCAGCTGTTTTAGTTGATTCTGTGACATTTCGAATTCAATGGAATCGGGGAACTTTATGGACGGACAAAAAATCGGATATTGTTTTTTCAATAACTCATCCGGGAGATAAAGAATATAAACCGGCTGTTCAGCAAGCTCAGATTACAATTCCGGTTAAAAATAGGGAAGGACAGCCGCAACATATTGAATTTGCAACGTTACCGGACATAAAGCGTGGTACTAAGTACGTTTCTTTATCTGCTGTTTCCAGTTGTGGCTTGCCGGTTGATTTTTATGTAGAATCGGGACCGGCTTATGTGGATGGTAATCGATTGATATTAACTGCTATTCCTCCTAAGGCTGCTTATCCGGTGAAAGTGACTGTGATAGCCTGGCAATACGGAAAAAACTCATATCCAAAGATAAAGACAGCAGAGCCGGTAAAGCAAACATTTTATATTCAATAATTTAAAACTGAAGATATGAAGAACATCAGAATTTTGGTAATGAGTCTCTTTTTGACAGGTAATCTTATTCATTTATCTGCTCAACAGGTATCTGAGAGTGATTTTCATTCAAATATGCATCCCCGGATTTTTGTAACTGCGGGCGATAAAGAAAAACTGTTACAAAAAATAGAACAAGTAGGTTGGGCTAAAGATATTTATGAAAGCCTTAAACAGGAGGTGGACCCTATACTTGTTATTCATAAGAAAGATCCTAGTTATGTTATTTCCCGTATGCAGATGCATTGGGAACCTGGAAAAAGATATACTCATTTTTATACAGAAGGTAATTTTATCCCTCATAGAGAAGGTAATGCCAAATATCCTACTGTACGAATAACTTATGGGCGTGCCGCCAGTGGTTCTGTACCTTTGGCTCCATTGGATAAAATCATTCCTTATGGAGATGGGGCTTTGACTAAACCTGTTAATATGGATCGTGGTATTGTGAAGTTGACCGATGCCAGTATGAATACACTTTCACAATTAGATCAGACTATACCTTATGATACCGTACCCTTTCATAAAACTGGATTAGGTACTGAGACCGTAAATCGTGCCTTTATTCATTTAGCATGGAAATCTTCTATTCTTTATTATTTTACAGGTAATAAGGATTATGCGAAACTGTCGGCTGATATTTTATGGAATTTTGTGCGTGGTGCATCCCAACAAGAACAGGTAAATCCTGATTTTGAAAAACGTACCGGAGGAAAGCATAGTTCCAATGGATACCTTTCTTTTGAAACGTTGGGGGATACCCGTCATTTTGCTACTCTTCCTTTGGCATACGATATGATTTATAATTACCTGCATCAGGAATATTTTGATTTGGAACAGTTTACAAAGGGTATTTCCGGTGAAATGTGGGCTCCTGCACATACTGAAGGAAAGGAGTGGGCATTACAACGTTTTGAAATCATGTTCAAACGGCTCATTGAAAATAAACTGAATCGTGGCGGCGCCTTACATGGTAATTGGAATACGAATGAACATCAGTCGGCCATGCTTTATGCTTTGGCATTGGATGCCGATACATCTTATGCGGATGGAAAAGGGCGTGCTTATTATGTGAATAAATTAATTTATGGCCCTACTACAGATACTCATGGAGCTTATGTGGATGTTTTACGCGCCAATGTCAGTCCGGCTACCGGATTATGGCCTGAGGCACCGGCTGGTTATGGACAGGGATCCATTTCTCAATTGATTCGTTTCGGGTTTATTTATTACAAGAATGGCATTGATTTGTTGTCTAAAGACCCGTTATTGAATAAAATGTCAGGTTCTATGCCTCAAATGCTTTTTCCTAATGGGTATGTGACGAATTATGGAGATGCGTCTTATGCGGGGATTAATACAGATCAATTGGAATTGATGATGGCTTATTCTAAAGAAAAGAAAGACACCCTTCGTGAAAAGCAGTTTGCTGCGCTGATGAAATATGCCAAGAAACGTGAATTGATAAATGAATTTTATTATTCGTTATTTTTCTATTTGCCAGAACTACCGATGGTAAAAAGTGAACCTAAATTGGAACGTACTTCTTACTCATCTGTATATTCATTGATATTTGAGCGTAACAATGCACCTGATTATCGGGATGCTTTAGCCTTTACTTTGATGGGCTTTGGCAAAGATACAGGTCATCGTCAGCCTAATGGTATGAATATGGAACTATATGGACGTGGGCATGTCCTGGCTCCGGATCAAGGGATTGGTCAAGACTATTGGAGTCGGGATACCCATGAATATAAAATAAATGTGGCAGGTCATAATACTGTCAGTCCCAATGGTAAAGGAGCGGATAATAATATGCCTCAAAATTTGGAAATACTTTGTGCGGAACCAACAGTAAAAGATGGTGGAGCTCCTGCGATGGAAATCAGTCCGAATCACCAGTTTATAGAAGCAGCCAATCATTTTTATACCAAAGAGCTGAAAGCTGAACAGCGTAGGATGTTATCCATTGTTCGCACTTCTCCTAGAAATGGATATTTTGTTGATATTTTTAGTTCGAAGATTATAGATGGGGAAAATAAATATCACGATTATATTTATCATAATATGGGGACTGGTTTTGAAATGTATACTTCGCAGGGGACTCCATTGCCTTTGACAGATGCTCCTTTAGATTCTTTATCAGGAAAAGGATATAGTTATTTCACAACTTTAGGTTCTTTGGAAACTGATCAAGGTTTCCGGACAGATTTTCATCTAGGAGTGGATGATACTCACATGAGCATGTTTATGCTTGGTGCGAAAGGACGCACTGTTTATCAGTTGAATTCTTTATTTAATCATCGGTATTATGAGCCTTCATTGCGGCAGCTTCCTGTACCGGCGGTATTGGTCCGTCAGGAAGGTGAGGCATGGGATAAACCTTTTATTGCAGTATACGAACCTTATGGAAATGGTGCTGAACCACAAATAAAATCTATTTATAAAGGTAGGACACAGGAACAGGGTGGTATTTCCAAATTAACTGTGAAGTATCGACAATCTGGACTCGTGGATCATATTGTGTATTCTGTTTTACCGGAAAATGAGGCTGATTATATGGGGATGAGATTTAAAGGTACTTATAGTGTCCTCTCTCTTGATGGGAAAAAGATGAAGTCTCTTTATATAGGGAATGGTATTTCCTTTATTGTGAAAGAATTAAAGGTGGTGTCTGTGTCCGGAGAACCGTTTAATGCATATTTTGAGCTACAAAATGGTATCCTTTCTTATATTTCAGATAAAGAATTGTCCATTATAACTCAATATGATTTGAAGAAGCAGATTATAAAATGATTCATTTGGATTGAGTGGAAGATTTATATTAAGCGTTTTTATATAAAAGAAAAAATTGAATTATGAAAAAGATAGTTTGTCTTTTATCATTCATAATCATTCCTTTCTGTATTCTAGCACAGCGTGTTTCATATTCATTAAATGATTCATGGCTGTTTTTTAAAGGGCAAGCAAATGTTATGACACCAACCGATAATTGGCAGGAAGTTACCTTACCTCATAGTTGGAATATGGAAGATGGGCAGTATAGTGGAAAAAATCGGTTAGATGATAACGGACATGCCCAAATACAGAGAGGAGATACGGTTTCAATTGTGGATCCGGCTATAAAATTTGGCTATTATCGGGGAGTGGGGTGGTATGCCCGTATAATCAACATACCTGTAGAATGGGAAAAAAAACGTATTTTTGTACGTTTTGAAGCAGCAGGTCAAGTTGCCCGTGTGCATGTTAATGGGCAGATGCTGGGGGAACATCGAGGGGCCTTTACCGCTTTTTGTTACGAACTAACCCCTTATATTATAATAGGAAAAGCAAATGAGCTTCGTGTAGAAGTGGATAATATCCAACGTCAGGATATTCCTCCTTTGTCTGGTGATTTTAATGTAAACGGAGGTCTTTACCGACCTGCACAATTAATAGTGACAGATCAGGTGTGTGTATCACCTTTAGATTATGCTTCTTCCGGAGTTTATATCACGACTAGAAAATTGGATGTTGATAAAGCTACAGTTGAGATACGTTCATTGGTTAATAATGGAGTTCATGCTGCCATGAGTAATAAGCCTGAGGTATCTGCGGAGGATGTTGTTGTTGAAACGGTTATAAAAGATACTGCTGGAAATGCTGTGGCTACGAAGCGAACCTTTAGAACTAT